>Ga0207664_10000046_pt1 | contig 140749 bp, 156 predicted proteins | sample LARL83metaG_FD_184349 | JGI IMG/M metagenome (GOLD analysis project Ga0207664, IMG submission 184349) | Corn, switchgrass and miscanthus rhizosphere microbial communities from Kellogg Biological Station, Michigan, USA - LAR L8-3 metaG... | ecosystem: Host-associated > Plants > Roots >...
CTTCTAGGGCGGGTTCGATTCCCGTCGCCCGCTCTGGCACATAGCACCACGGGGAGTGGCGCAGTCTGGTAGCGCACCCGGCTGGGGGCCGGGCGGTCGCAGGTTCAAATCCTGTCTCCCCGATCACCGAAAAGCCCCGCAAAGCGGGGCTTTTCGTGTCATTCGCGCGCGTCTGCCACAACGGCTGCTCGTGTCATATTTCTGCCGCCCAAGCGAGCCGGCAGTGCGGTGCTGTGGCTCGATCCTTCCCGTCCGCCGAGCTACGAAGGAAGCGTCGCAGCGGCCTTCTCGAGGTCGCGCCGGTCGACGATCCGTTCGACGAGGAAGCCTGCCGCTTCGGCGGCTCTGAGCGCTCTCAGCTCGGCGACGGTGAGTGGGCGGTAGACGACGCGGTGCTCACCGCGGCGCACACGCAGCCAGGGCGAGCGGCCGACGAGCGCCTTGACGTCGAGGTTCGGCGGCTGGGGTTCGGCTGCCAGCTCTCTCTCGAGCAGGTCGAGTAGCCGCTTGCGCGGACCGTGGTCGATGCGGCGCAGATCGCGCATCGCGCGCTTCGAGAGCTCGACGCGGTACATCGAGACGAAGACGGCCGGCGCCGGGGCTCAGCTCGCGCCTTCGAGCTGACGACGTGCCTCGGCGAGCGATGTCGTCTCGCCGGCGACCAGCTCCGCATCGGCGGCGGCCATGCCCTCTACGAAATCAGGCGCATGCGCGAGCACGAAGTCCTCGAACTGCTCGGAGTCGACTGGAAGCATGTAGGCCACGGGGCGCCCACGGCGCGTGATCAGCGCCGGCTCTCTCGTCTGCTCCAGGTCGCTGATGATCGAACTCGCATGCCGTGCGAGGTCTCGAACGCCGATCGTGCTCATGAGGGATGCCGTCCGATGTACATAGTCATGTACGTACATACTACCAGGGCGCAGCGCTGGCGGCAGCTAGAGCAGCGATGACGCGGAGGCGCGGCACAGCCGAACGAAGCCGCGGTCATCGACCTGGCGTTCGATAGGACGGACCCCATGGACCTTTCACGACCAAGGCACCCCAAGCCACCGAGTGGGGCGACATGCGCGTCGGAGCTGCCGCTGTTCCGAGCCTTGCAGCATCGGCGCCGATCGTGTGCGAGCGCCACGCTACGGTGATAGGGGTGACCGATGACTTGATCCCGCGACGGTTTCAGCAGCATGAGCTCGGCCTGTTGGTGCCGCTTTCAAGCAGCGCCGTCCGGCCGCCCGAACCTGTCCGGCACGTGGGCACGTACCTGACTTATGGAGAGCTGACGTCCGGTCCTTCGATGTCGGAGCGGGGCGTGGTCGAGCGTCTGGCTAGGCTCTCGGCCGCCGACTGCATGTTCGTGCTCGCGCTCCTCGGGACGCGCCTGTTCGCAGGCCAGAACCGCGGTGGCGACGAAGACGTACAACATCAGCTCATCGATCTTGCTGTCGGCGACGGACCACTGAGCGCGCTGCTTCACGAGAAGCTGAGCGACCCACGTTGGACGGCGATCTTCTGCGAGCAGCAGCTCGTACATCTCGCGCGGCTCGTCGTACTGCATGCTGACCCGCGACCGCACGACGATTTCGCAAGCGGCGCTCTGTACGAGGACTGGCTGACGTGCTTGATCGGCGTCACCGACCTGCTTGACGCCGATCTGGTTGTCGAGGACCGCGACGTTCGGCTCTCATGGGAGATCCGACAGGCGCAGCTCAATCACCACGCGGATCAGCTGCCTGCGACGGCAGTCCACTACGAGCTCTATTCAGTCCTGTGGGAGCGGCTGGGCAATGCGCGGGCGGCCGAGACTAACCAGGCGTTTCGATCCGTGACAGGCATCTCGATCGAGGACTACTTCACGATCGGAAGTGCTGTTACGGCACGACTGATCAACCACGGCCAGAACAACGACGGATTCCCAGGGGTGGAGCCCAAGCTGTACTTCTCGACAACACGTGTCGAGGAAACCGTCTGGCAGGCATTCTTTCGCCTCGTTTCCCGCGATCTCGAGAGCCTTCGCACCGAGCTGCTGCGCGAGCAGGAGCGGTACGGGGCGACGACGTACGGCTCGTTGACGTTCGAGCGTTTCCCACTTGTGGAGGTCGAGCCGGGCATATACGTCCCGACGTCCGTCTCAAGCCTGCAGCGCCGGATCACCGAGGGGGTCTTCCACATCCTCGCCGAGGCGGCCGAGGCTGAGGGTCACGACCGCCGGCGTTACACGTCGCCGTTCGGCGACGTGTTCCAGAGACTCGTCGAGGACACGGTGCGGCGCGGAGCGGCTACTGCGTCACCGACCGCTCCGATCGTCGCCGATGTCCTGTACGGCGGGCGGCGCCGGAGCAGGAGGTCGTCGGACGTGATCGTGGCCGAGGAACGCAACCCGGTCTTCATCGAGGTCGTGTCGGGTCCGTTGCAGGCGGCGACGGCCACTCGCGGCGACCTGATCTGTTTCCGGGCTGATCTCGAGCGCTTGGTGGTCAGGAAGGCAAAACAGTTGGATCGCAACATCCGCGACTTCCTGAAGGGCGAGCTGACAATCGACGGCGTGGACCCCGCCGTCATCAGCCACGCGTGGCCCGTGATCCTGATGTCCCACGCGTTCCCCCACGCCGAGACGGTCGTGGAGGAGGTCCATCGAGCTGTCGCCGCGCAGGGATACCTGCGCCATCCCAAGGCCGGCGCTCTGGCAATCGTGTCTGCCGAGGATCTGTTCTTCTGCGAGGGGCATATGCAGCAGGGCAGGTCTTTGCTCAGCCTGCTCCGAAGCTGGAAGTCGGGATCTGGCGCGAACCTGCCGTTCAAGAATGAGCTGGTCGCGCTTGGCGGAGGACGTGCTCCTGGAAGCGATCACTTCGAGCGACGGTTCGCGGAGGCCAACGCCCACTACATGAACCGTCTCTTGGGCAGCGGTGTCACGGCGGACGATGTGCTCGAACATGCCAGGGAAGGGAAGCAGCGTCTTCCATCCGCTTAAGGCAGACGCGAAGCTTCATCCAGAAGTAAGCACGGCGACGCGAGATCGTGGTGCTGTAGTCCGGCGGGCCGCTGCTGGTTCGGGCAAGCTCGCGAACCCGTATCCTTTTGGGGAACAGGCACGTACCGCGAATGCAGCCTGCGCAAAGAGTCGAGTGGTGGAACCCCGGTGGTTGCAATCGACGAAGGTCACCAGCCGGAATGGCTGTCAGTGGTGATTCCAGTAAAGGAAGAGGGCGCCTACATCCACCGGACGCTCGAGCATTGGGTGCAGGCGCGCTCGCGCTGCGGCCTCGACGTGCGGCTGTACGTCGTCGACGGGAGCAGCCGTGACGACACCGTCGAGCAGGCCGGTCTCGCTGACGTCCTCGTCACCGACGACGTGCGCGCCTGGACGAGCATCGGCCACGCGCGCAACGCCGGGGCATCGCGCTCGCGCGCCGAGCTGATCTTCCACACCGATGCTGACGTGCTCGTACCGAATCTGCAGTTGTTCATGCGCGAGGTCGCGGCGGCGTTCAGCGATCCGGAGGTTGTCGGCGTCACGGCGCCGGTCGTCGCCTACCCGTAGGATGCGCGCCGCCTCGATCGCTTGATGCACGCGCTGATCAACGCCTCGGTACGGTGGGCGGTGCCGTTCGGCGCGTTCCTGGCACTAGGCGAGTGCCAGATCGTGCGCCGGTCGGTGTTCGAGGCGATGGGCGGCTACGACGGCTCGATCGTCCTGGGCGAGGATCGCGACTTCCTCCAGCGGCTCGCGCGGCACGGGCGGATCGCGTACCTGCGGGAGACGCCCGTCTACCACTCCGCGCGCCGGTACAAGAAGCTCGGCTACCGCCGCGTGCTGTTCGCCTACTTCCGCGAGGGGCTCGCGTTGATCTCTGGGCGGCCGTCCCCGTTCACCGAGTGGACGCCGGTGCGCTGATGACAGAGGAGCCGTCGATCAACGGGGACCGCGCCGTCGAGGTGTTGCTGGAGGAGATGAAGTCGCATGCGGGCGACATCCGCAACCGCGTGGACCTCCAGCACCGCAACTTCAACGTCTTCGTCGTGCTCACGACCGCGCTGACTGGCTACCTCGTCAACTACTGGAACCAGCATGGCCTCAAGCGAGGCGCCGAGGCGCTGCTGCACAGCCAGATTGTTCTGCTGCTGCTGATGGTTCCTATGTTCGCGTGCGTGTTCGCGTGGCGCCATGCGGACCACGAAGCAAACATCATCGACGACGCCGCCTACGTGGAGTCGGTCATCGCGCCGAAGCTCCGCCGTCGGGCGGGGGACGAGGAACTGCTGCGCTGGGAGCCTTTCCTGCGCAGACGGCGGGTGCGGCGGATGAAGCGCGTCGGCCCAGTCGCGATGTTCAGCACGGAGCCGGTGATCATGGGCTTCATCGGTGCGGTCTACCTCGGCGCTGCGTGGTACCTCCACCTCAAGGAGGGAACCTATGCCGGCGAAGCCCAGCACTTCTTCGACATCCTCCTGTACGTCGACTCGTTCGTGTTTGCGCTGTCGGTTTGGATCGCTGGCGCGACCGCGTTCGGTGGCTACGGGGCGCTCGGCGGCGCGACGTCTGTTGGGGACGCCGAGGGTGGAGCGGACAAACGCGTCGTACCGCCAGTAGTCGACAGCGCGTCACCCGAATCCTGACGGATGTGCTCGCTGGCTCGTCGCCAGCGAACCACTCTGTGGGCGAACCACCCCACTACGCAAACGCCAGGTCGATGACCTCGGCCTCGTCTTCGGCGGGTTGGTAGTGGGCGTAGATCTGGGTGGTCTTGGCGTCGGCGTGGCCCATCCACTCCTGCAGGCGGCGGAGGGGGACGCCGTGGGCGGCCATGCGGGTGCCGAAGGTGTGGCGCAGCTCGTGGAAGGTGACGCGGCGGACGCCGGCGCGCTCGATCGCCTGCTTGAAGCGACGCACGAGCTTGGAGCGGTCGAGCGGCTTGCCGCTCTCGGGATGGCAGAAGACGAGGTCTCTGGGATGGCCGTAGTGCGTGCGCGTGTGGAGCTGCTCGAGCGCGTCGGCGACGCGGCTGGCCATCGGGATGGAGCGGCCGGAGCCTTCGGACTTGGGGTCGGCGAACTCGCCGCGGACGTAGGGGGAGACGACGCGGATGCGGCGTGCGTGGAAGTCGACGTCGCGCCAGCGCAGGCCGAGCAGCTCGCCTTGGCGCAGGCCGGTCATCGCGGCGGTGAGGTAGAGCGTCGGCTCGATCGAGCCCCACGCGTCGTCGGAGTACGTCGCGGTAACGAGCTGATCGACCTCGGGCTGGGTGAGGAAGCGGATGCGGGTCTCGGTCTTCTTGATGGCCGGTCGCTCTGCGAGCTTGACGGGGTTGTGGCGGCACCAGCCCTTGCGCAGCCCGATCTGGAAGACCGAGTGCATCGTGTTGAGGTGGTTGCGCACGGTCTTGACCGCGAGCGTGCGGCTCTTGACGTCGACATAGCGCTCGACGTCGTCGGCGTCGATGCCCTCGAGCGGCCGGCCGTCGAAGAACGGGACGATGTGGTTGCGCAGGTCGGAGGCGACCGTGAGCCGATGCGACTTCTTGCGGTTCTTGCGCACGAGCGTGCGGGCGAGCTCCTCGCCGGCCTCCTGCATCGTCACGCGCGCGTCGCCGGCCTGCCGCCGGCGGGGCGGGTCGCTCTGTCGCATCGAGGCGAACTTGCGCTCAGCCTGCGTGATCGTCAGCCCGTCCGGCTGTCCGGGCGTGCGCACGTCGCCGACCTTGCGCCGCACCTGGCGACCGTCACGCGCGTACCACGTGCCGATCCAGGATCTGCCGACCTGCTTGAGCGAGCCGGTCCCGTAGGGTCGGCGCTGAGATCTGCTGCGTCTCGGTCTCGAAGCCTTGGCCGTCGTGCTCATGGGCGATCATCGTGCCAGGCCACCCGTGTCATGTCTATGTCACGTTCTGACCTGAGGCAACCTCACGCAATCGCAGGAGAAGTGGCGCTTTTGCAGGTATAAGCTGGGTCGCTGTTCTGTCGGGATATGGCTGGGGGCCGGGCGGTCGCAGGTTCAAATCCTGTCTCCCCGATCAGAAAAAAGCCCTGTAAATCAGGGATTTTTTCGGTCTTGGCCGATACCGCTTTGCGGGCGCCCATGTACTGTTTGGCAGAGCTACGCGCACACGAGCAGACAGGTCTGCTCCAGCGCCGTCAACCGCGTCGGGGTCGACCGCTCTGGCCCGCCGGCGGGCAGCGTGCCGGCGCGGTGCGGCCGCGTTCTTCCAGGCATCTCGCGTTGGGCGAGGCGATGCGGCGGCGGCGCATGGAGCTGGGCGCTCGCAGGAGCAGGTGGCGCTCGATGCGGGAATCGATCGGGCGTACTACAGCGGGATCGAGCGCGGCGAGCAGAACGCCTCCTACGCGACGTTGCTGAGCATCGCGGACGTGCTCGGCGTGCGGCTCTCCGAGTTGCAGGGGCGGGCTGAGAAATAGGAGCGCCCGGCAGGGGGAGTGCCGGGCGCTCGCGCATCGCCGCCGCTCCAGCCCGGCACCGTGGGTACGGCCGCGATCGGGCGGCTTCGGGTGCGCGAACGCGTGTTCGTGCATGCCTGTGCGGTGTGGCGCCCGAAGCGCCTCGGCGAGACGTCTACGGGGTTGGCGGATAGGGAGGTCGGCTGCGACTGCTCAGAGGCGGGTGGGACGAGCTGGCGTGCCCATTCGATCGCCGTCGTCGCCACGTCGATGCCTCGACCCCAGCGAGGCCAAGACGGCCTTCACCGACTTCTCGACGGTCTGCTGGACATGGAAGCCGACGACCTCGTCGGCCTGCTCGGGATCGTCTGAGAGCGTCCGGGCTGCGGTGAGGTCAGCCGCGGCTTTCCGTAGGATCCGCCGCGGAAGCTGGCGCTCAGGTCTGGGCAAGGAGGCGACCCTCGCGCACGGCACGCTCGACCATCGTGCCGCGCTCTCCTGCGCGCTGGTCCGCCTTCGCTTGGTCCATCACGATGATGTCGATCGGCACTTCGAGCTCGTCCAGCTCGCTGCGCAGCCGGACCGCCTCTCGGATCATGTCGTCGACGGTGGGCTCGATGACGAGAACGTCGAAGTCCGAGTCGGCGTCAGCGTTGCCGCGCGCGTGCGACCCGAACAGGACGACGCGGGAGTTGGGCGGCGCCGCCTTCGCGAGCCGCTCGCCGATCTGCTCGATCACCTCGGTGGACGTCATGGCGGGAAGGTAGCCGATTGGGCGGAGCATGCAACCTCGTAGATATGGCACTGCTTGCCGTGGTGGCCGTCTTCTTGAGCGTGTCGCGGATGTCGGTGAAGGAGGTCTCGGCTTGTGAGGCGTGGTGTTCGGCGTGGGCGATCTCGCCGGCGAGGCGGTCTTGCTCTGTGCGCAGGAGGTCGGTGGGGATCGCGCCGGCGTAGTAGGCGTGCAGGAACTTCTCGCGTTGCTCTTTGAGCGCGAGGAGGCGGCGGCGTTGGCGGGTCCCCTCCTGCTCGGCGTGGTCGCGCGTGCCGTCGAGCGCGCGGTCGAGCAGCTCGCGGATCTCGGCGAGCTGGCGGCGGGAAATGCGGACGGTGGTGTAGATGCGCTCGACGGCTTGTTCGACCCTGTCGACGGGAACGTAGGGTTGGGTGCAGCCGGTGCGTTTCATGCGGCCGATGCAGAAGAAGTAGCGGTAGGTGCCGCCGTTGCCTTTGGCGTGGATGAGGCTCATGCGTGAGCCGCAGCGGCCGCAGAACAGCGAGCCTTTGAGGTAGTGGTGGTGCTTGCAATCCTTCTCGGCGGCGTGGTTGTGCACGGCGAGCACCGCTCTGACTCTGGCGAAGGTCTCGCGGTCGATCAGCGGTTCGTGGCGGCCGTCGTAGTCGACGCCCGCGTAGCGGACGGTGCCGACGTAGTAGGGGTTCGCCAAGAGCGCGGCGAGCTGCGAGCGCGAGACCGCTCTGGCCGGTCGGGTCGGTGTGGGCCGTGTCGTGAGCCCGCGCTCTCTGAGCGCGGTGTGGAGCGTGTCGAGCGTGTAGGCGCCCGTGCCGTAGGCGGCGAACGCCCAGCGCACGTGCGGGGCGCGGTCGGGATCAAGTTCGACGGTGCGCAGCTCGCGACCCTCGATCACCTGGCGGACGTTGAGGTAGCCAAGCGGCGCTCGTGTCGGTGTGCCGCCTGACTTGGCTTTTTGGATGAGGCCTCTGCGGGCCTCGGCGGCGAGGTTGGCGGAGTAGAACTCGGCGTTGGCCGAGAGGATCGCGTGCATGAAGCGCCAGCCCGTAAATGAGTGGTCGCCCAGCCTGGACCGGGCGACCACACGTCTTCCGCCTGCGTGAGACGTGTTAGCTATATTAGGGTAATCTGGAGCTTCCCTGTTCGCGGTAGGTTTCGGATTAACCCTGTGCCACCGATCTCACCTTCTCCTGCGAAACCACAGGGCAACGAGCCTCTGAGCGGTATCCTGGCGTTTCGGTCGAACGTGGCGTTTTCTGGTTCTCCCGTTGTTTCAAGACCATTTTCGATTATCAGCACTGCTGGATGGCTAGGTTCGGTGATGATGTCGCAGGTCGTCCCTCCTGATTCTATACGGTATCGGGCTCCGATGATCCCGAGCGCAATGCCGCTTATCCTTGGTAGCGTTCCGGTGAAGCTACGGTAGCGAATGCTCCAAGGCAGCGTTTCACTCAGTAACGTTGCAGATCCGCCTTCGCATTCGTTGAGCAGGCTGTGATTGATGGTTCCCTGGTTGATCCCGGTGGCCTTCAGTATCGTCCTTTCGGCAAAGCGGCCTAACAAGGTGTGCTTGCATTGGACGTTAATACCAGCGGAGGGGGCGATGAATTCAATCTTGGTCTTGCCAGGCAGGGCGTTGTCCCATATGAGCTCGAAGTTCCTTTCGCTGGTGCTAAACCGCCCCGCGGACGCATCGCTGACGGCCAGAGCGAGAAGTGCTGTGGCCATGAGCGCGGCAAGCGCGAGTCTGCTGTGGGAAAGCATCCTGGGTACCCCTTTTGCTGTGATTAGCTCGAGCAAGGCTGCTGCGGCGTCACGCAACCGCCGCCCATTGCGCAGTAACTCGAGGCGTCAACTTCGCATCGCTGCGAGCGCCCTACACGCCCCTCCTTTCACTCGGAGACAGCGTGGCCTGCGACTGCGAGCGGCAGTGACGCTATGGCCACGACGAACGGTGAGTCATATTGCAGGGTAACGCACCGCAAACCAGACGGTCAAGCAACACTTCGCATTCAAGACGGATGGTGCAAACCCGCACCTGACTCCCGGTAGACGACCGCGGCTCCCAAAGCGCGCCGCGACCCTGCCGCCACACCGCGCGCCGCACGCCTCACAACGTCACCCGAACGCGCGAAGACCCGCCCATTCCACGCCAGCCCAGCGTCATCCTTCACCCGAGACGGGCGCGCAGTTGGCGCCCCAGCAGCCGCCTCGTCCGCGCGTGCCGGCCGCAAGCGAGCTGGTGCCGGGTTGCGTCGCTCCGACAGCCAAGCGACCGACTGGCCCGATTCGTGGGCCGTGCTTGGGAAAGAGCGGCATCGAGACGCGGGCGTTCCGCGACCCGAGATCACTGGCCTGCTGAGATTGCCCCGAACCCCTCGTGTCGAACGCAGCGGCGATCGCGGATCCGCGCGGCCTGAGGGCCTGCCTGGCCGAGGATGTCGATGCCAGTGGCGACGCGTGTGGGCTCGCGACCGCGAACCGCGCCCGCGTCTTCGCGGCGCGCCCGGCCAGCCCGAAAAATGAGTGGTCGCCCAGCCTGGACCGGGCGACCACACGGGTACTTCCTACGCGAGACGTATCGCTATATTAGGGTGAAGCGGAGGAATCCTGTTCGTGGTAGGTTGCGAATTAATCCTATTCCGCCCCATTCGGCTTCTCCGGGGATTTCGCAGAGGAACAGTCCTCTGAGCGGTATCCTGCTGTTTCTGTCCAAAGTGGCGTTTTCCGGTTCGCCGGTCGTTTCCAGACCGCTTTCGAGGATGGTGCTCCCCGGATGGCTGGCTTCGGTGCTGTATTCGCATTCAAACCCGTTTGGTTCTCTCAGACGGTAACGGGCTCCGAGAACTCCGAGGGTGAGCCTCGTTATCCTCGGTAGAGTTCCGGCGAAACTGCGGTAGCGTATGTTCCAGGGCAACGTTTCACTTCGTAACGTCGCGGACCCACCTTCGCATTCGTTGAGCACGCTATGATTGATGGTCGCCTCGTTGATTCCAGGTGACTTCACTATCGTGTTGGAGTTGAAACGGCCTAACAAGGTGAGCTTGCATTGAATATTTATCCCAAGCGTGGGTATGATTATTTCATATTTGGTCTTGCCAGGCAGAGCGTTATCCCATATCAGCTCGAAGTTCCTTTCGTTGACGCTCAAGCGCCCTGCTGACGCGTCACCGACGGCCAGAGCAAGGAACGCCGCGGCCACGAGCGCGGCCAGCGCAAGCTTACTGTGGTAAAGCATCCTGAGTGCTCCCATCTCGCGGTAAGTAGATCGAGCGAGGCCCTGCGGCGCCTACCAACCGCCGCCCATCGCGCCATAACTCGAGTTAGTGAGCTCCGCATCCATGCGAAGCGTCCTACGCACCCCCCTTTCACTCAGACACAGCATGGCCTGCGACTGCGAGCGGCAGTGACGCCAGGGCCACAAATGGTGAGTCATCCTGGAGCTTACGCACCAGAAACCAGTCGGTCAAGTAGGCTTTTGCACTCAAGACGGATAGTGCAAATCACCGACGGGTTTGAGGGAGACGGCTGCGTCTCCCAACAGCGCGACACGACCTCCCGCCACACCGCATGCCACACGCCTCACAACGTCACCCGAGCGCGCGAAGACCCGTCCGAACCACGTCAGCCCGGTCTTCTGCCCCGCATCCAAGACCGCCGCGCAGTTGGCGCCCGAACAGCCACCGGCCGACGAATCGTGACAGGCACCGCTGATCTCCTGTCACCCTGGACGGCCTCGCACCGCACTCGCCCGCAGCCCACACCGCCAAGCCCAGGAGCGCAGACACCATGACCGACGTCGTGATCGCCGGGGCGGCCCGCACCGCCATCGGCTCGTACGGCCGCAGCCTCAAGGACGTGCCGCCCAGCGACCTGGGCGCGACCGCCGCCAAGGCCGCCATCGAGCGCGCGCGGATCGAGCCAGACGACGTCGGCCATGTCGTCTTCGGCAACGTGATCCACACCGAGCCGGGCGACATGTACATGGCGCGCGTCGTCGGGATGAAGTCAGGCATCCCGCAGGTGACGCCCGCCTACACCGTCAACCGCCTCTGCGGCACCGGCGTACAGGCGATCGTCTCCGCGGCGCAGACGATCCAGACCGGCGAGGCCGACGTCGCGCTCGCCGGCGGCGCCGAGTCAATGAGCCGCGGCCAGTACTGGATCTCGGGCGCCCGCTGGGGCGCGCGCATGGGCGACTCGCCGCTCGTGGACGCGGTCGTCGGCGCGCTCACCGACCCGTTCGACAAGGACCACATGGGGATCACGGCCGAGCGCCTCGCGGAGCGGGGCGGCATCAGCCGCGAGCGCCAGGACGCGTTCGCCGCCGAGTCGCACCGGCGAGCGGCGCAAGCCCGCGCGGAGGGCCGCTTCGCCGACCAGATCGTCCCGGTCGAGATTCCCTCCAAGCGCGAGACGAAGCGCTTCGACGCCGACGAGCACATCCGCGAGGAGATCGACGCCGCGGCGATGGGGAAGCTCAAGCCCGCGTTCAAGGGCGACGGGACCGTCACCGCCGGCAACGCGTCGGGCCTCAACGACGCCGGCGCCGCGGTCGTCCTGATGTCGGCAAAGGAGGCCGAGCGGCGCGGTGCGCCCGTGCTCGGGCGGATCCTCGCGTACGCGTCCTGCGGCGTGGACCCGCGCATCATGGGGATCGGCCCCGTGCCGGCCACGCGCACCGTGCTGGAGCGGGCCGGGCGCTCGCTCGACGAGGTCGGCGTGATCGAGTTGAACGAGGCGTTCGCGGCGCAGGCGCTCGCGGTGATCGACGAGCTCGGCCTCGACGAGGCGAAGGTCAACCCGAACGGCGGCGCGATCGCGCTCGGCCACCCGGTCGCGGCGACCGGCGCGGCGATCACCGTCAAGCTGCTCGCGGAGATGGAGCGCGGCGATCATGAGCTGGGCCTCGCCACGCTCTGCATCGGCGGGGGCCAGGGGATCGCGCTGCTGGTCGGGCGGGGCTAGGCCGGCGGCGCCGGCCGGCGCTCCTCCGTCGGCACGACGCCGTCGTCGTCGGCAAGCGTCGGCGGCGGCCACGGGCCGAACCAGTTGTCGCGCGCGCCGTCGAGCGTCACGACGCTGCCGCTGAACGCGCGGCCGAGCGGCGAGGCGAGCAGCGCGACGAGCCATGCGTGCTCGATCGGCCGCCCGAGCCGCTGCATCGGAACGGTGCGAGCGGCGCCGGCGCGCACGACGTCGGGGTACTTGTCCAAAGCCTCCGTCTCGAAGTGGCCGGCGGCCAAGGCGACCACCGCGATGCCGTGGGCCGCCCACCGCTGTGCCCACGCGCGCGTCAGCCCCTCGACCGCCGCGCGCGCCGCGCTCGAGTGTGTCATCCCGGCGAGCCCGTGGTGCGGCGAGAGCGTCACGTTGAGGATCGTCCCCCGCCCCGCCGGCCGCATGACGCGCTCGGCGACCAGCTCGGTCATGCGCGTCGTCCCGTCCACGTTCAGGCGGAAGACCGCCTGCCAGCCCTTCGCCGCGATCGCCTCCGCCGGCACGAAGTACTGCCCGCCGGCGTTGTTGAGAAGCACGTCGAGGCGCCCGTGGCGCTCGAGCACAGCATCGACGATCGCCGCCGCGGAGGCGTCGTCGCGAATGTCGCCGACGACCGTCGAGGCGGCCGGCCCGATCTCCGCCGCCGCCGCGTCGAGCACCTCCGCGCGGCGTCCCGCGAGCACGACCCGCGCCCCGCAGCGCGCCAGCTCGTGCGCGGCCGCCTTCCCAAGCCCGGTCCCGCCGCCGGTGATCAGCGCGACCTGCCCGTCGAGCAGGCCGGGCGCGAAAAGCTCGGACGGCTCGCCCGCGACGCTCATGGCGCGCCGATGCTACGGCGGCGCCTGCGCGGAAGCGCTGCAAGCCCCGCGAGCACGTAGGCGAGCGCGACCGCCGCGCACGCGAACTTGACGGACGCGAACGCCCCCGCGAGCGGCGGCCCGATCGAGCGCGCCCGCCCGCCGAGCTGGAGCAGCAGGAAGACGTTTTCGCAGGCATCGCAGCCGGCCGCCACCAGCGCGAGCACCGCGATGACGGCGCCCGGTCGGGCGAGCCGCGTCCGACCCCGGCGCGCCAGCGCGTCGCGCACCGCCCGCGCGGCGAGGAACAGGAGCAGCCCGTACGCGGTCAGGAAGCCGAAGTCGAACCACAGCGACGCGCGCGCCGCATCCTGACCCGCCGCGCCCCACGCGCTGAGGATCGACTGCGCCCGCGCGTGCGTGAACGCGAGCTCGAACGCAACGATCCCGTGCCCGCCCGCGTCCTGCATCTGCCCGTTGTACGCGAGCTCGACCGCGAACAGCCCGATCCCGGCGACCGCAAGCAGCCCCAACGCGCGACAACGGGTCATGCGCGGCAGGATCCCACGGGGATGTGGGAGCGCACGCCGGTTGGTGCGCAATCAATGCGCCTGCGCTCATCACCACCCCGGCGATCGCCGTGTCGTCAACGGACGGCGCCGGCCGCGCAGCCGCTCAGCAGCTCCCACGCCCCCGCAGCAACGCCCGGTAGCGGTTCATCGCCCGGCGCTGCCAGTCGTCGTGCGTCTGCGTGCGCAGCGCGGCGACCCGCTCTCTGTGGAACGGCGAGCTCAGGCTCTCGGCGTGGCCGATCACGTCGCGCACCGGAATCCCGTAGCGGCACCGCAGCCAGCGCGTGAGGCGCAGCGAGGCGTCAAGCTGCGCGCGATCGCCGAGCACGTCCCGCTCGCGGTAGCCGACGTGCTCGATCCCGATCGCGGTCCAGTTGAGCCCGACGGTGTGGCGGCACATGAACGTGACCGGCGTGAGCTGGTAGATCGTCCCGTCGCGGCCGATCACGAACTGCGAGCAGAGCCCCGGCAGCTCGTGCAGCTCGACGTCCGGCACGTCGGGTGCGAACGTATTGAACGTCGCGGACACCGATTCGTTCTCCGTCAGGTGCTCGACGATCACGTGCGGGTGGGCGATCGTCCAGCCGCGCAGGCCGTAGTGGCGCCGGTCGTAGGCGGCCGTCTCGCGCAGGCGTCTCGGCGTGAGCGGGATCCAAAGGTGGCGGATCGGCGGCCGCGGCACGGGCGCGGCCACAGCGCCCGCCGGCGGCGGGACATGCGCGGAGTCAACGACGATCGCGGCCTGAGCATGCCCCCTGCCGCTCGCCACCCCGCCGGCTCCGGTGACGACGCTCGCCAGCGCGGCGAGCAATGCGACGAGGCTGCCGATCGTCATGCGGCAGATGATGCCGGCAACGTGAAGCGCACGCGCGTCCCATGCGGCGCGGCCGGCTCAAGCCAGATGCGCCCGCCGTGCGCCTCGACGATCGCGCGCGAGATCGCGAGGCCGAGACCGGCACCGTCGGACGAGCGCGCGGCGCCGTCCTCACCCCCACGGTAGAACGGCTCGAACACGCGCTCGCGCTCGTCTGCCGCGACGCCAGCGCCATCGTCGACCACCTCGATCTCCACGACGCCGTCGCGGCCGACCGCCGGCCGCGCGCGCACCACGATGCTGCCGTCCGCGGGCGTGTGGCGGATCGCGTTGACGATCAGGTTGAACAGCACGCGCTGGACCTTCTCCGCGTTCGCGTACGCGGACAAGGAGCCCGGGCCGCCGCCGTCGCCCACGGCCGGCAGCTCCGCCGCGACCGCCACCCCACGCTCGGCCGCCTGCGCGCTCAGCGCCGCGACCGTCTCGCGCACCAGCTCCCCCAGCTCGACCTGGTGCATCGACCACGCGATCTCGCCCGCCTCCAGCCGCGAGAGCTCGAACAGGTCGTCGATCAGGACGCTCAGCGCTGCGACGTGCGTGCGCATCTCGCGCAGGTAGCGGGCACGAAGCTCGCCCGTCGCGACGCCGTCATCGACTGCGTCCACGAGCAGCCGCAGCGAGGCGAGCGGCGTGCGCAGGTCGTGCGAGACCGCCGCGACGAGTCGCCGGCGCGCCTCATCGACCTCGCGGTGCATCGCCCCGACGTCGTCCATCACGCCCTGCGCGAGGAGCTGCGCGGCGCGTGCGCCGACGACGCCCGCGACGGCCGCCATCGCCGAGATCACCAAAGCGTCGTGGTGCGAGACGAACATCGCCATCGCCCCCACCCACACCCCGGCCACCACGGTCCCGACCGCGAGCAGCGCGCCGAGCGCGAGCTGGCGCCGGAGCCGCATCCGCGCGCGCCGCGCGGTCGCGACGTGCGCGGCGCTAAGCATCCCCAGCGCGACCGCGGCCAGCAGCGCGAACGTCGTCCACGCGCCGTGCCAGCCGTAGACCGCGCCGACGACCGCCGCGCCGGCCAGGCACGCGAGCAGCGCCACGAGGGCGGAGCGCAGCAGCGGTAGCGGCATCGAACTCATGGTCTGAACCGATAGCCGACGCCCCACACCGTCTCGATGAAGCGCGGATTCGCGGGATCGGGCTCGAGCTTCGCGCGCAGCCGCCGCACGTGCACCGTGACGGTCGAGGTGTCGGTGTAGAAGTCATAGCCCCACACCTGCTCCATGAGCTGATCGCGCGAAAAGACGCGTCCCGGCCGCGCCGCGAGGAAGCGCAGCAGCTCGTACTCGCGCTGCGTCAGCGCCAGCTCCTCGCCGTCGAGCGCGACCGTGCGCGCCGCTTGGTCGATCCGCAGCGGGCCGTGCACGATCGGCTCGGCGTCGGCGCCATCCTCGAGGCCGGCCGCGCCGCGTGCGGCGCGCCGCATCACCGCCTCCACGCGCGCGACCAGCTCCGCGGGCGAGAACGGCTTGACGACGTAGTCGTCAGCGCCGCGGCGCAGGCCGATCAGCCGGTCGGACTCCTCCGCGCGCGCCGTCAGCAGGATCACCGGCACCGGCTCGCCCGGCTGCTCGTGCAGGCGCCGCATCACCTCGATCCCGTCGAGACCGGGCAGCATCACGTCGAGCACGACGAGGTCGGGCCGCTCGCGCCGCGCCGCCTCCAGCGCGCCCGGCCCGTCGAACGCCTCGCGCGCCTGAAAGCCGGCGCGCGCCAGGTAGCGACCGACGACCTCCACGATCGTCGGCTCGTCGTCGACGACGAGCACCGTCCCGCGCGAGCCCTGCGGCATGTCACGCATGATCGCCGAGGGGGCGGCGCTATCCGAACGTGAAGGAATAGCCCTGCACTCCAGCTTCGGGCTCGAGCCGCAGCACGTGCCGGCCGACCGCCGGCAGGTCGACGAGGTCGTACAGCCGCTCGGCGGAGATCGTCGCGACGCCGCCGTGCACGTCGCCGCCGGCGAGCGCGTCGGGCAGCGGGCGCCCGTCGAGCAGCACGCGCATCCGCCGCGCTCGCCCGGGGGAGCCGAGCACGAGGTACACGCGCCGCGCGCCGAAGCGCAGATCCAAGGCCGCGCCCGGACCGGCCGTCGCGTTCTCGCCCGCGATCGTCCAGACGCCGCCGTAGGACAGCTCGTCCTGGCCGGGCGTCGGCGCCGTGCCGAAGTCCTGGGTGCCCGGCATGATCGCGCCGTTCGCGAAGCGCTCGGCGCGCGCCGCGCCGAGGTAGCTCTCCGGCGTCGTCGTAGCAGCCGACGGCGCGACCGCGTGCCCGCCCGACATCCCTGCGCCGACGCGTCTGCCCGCCTCGACGAGCAGCTCCCGGATGATCGCCTCGGCATGGCCGTAGTCGCCCTCGCCGAAATGGGCGTAGCGGACATGCCCGCGCGCGTCGATGAAGTAATCGGCGGGCCAGTATTCGTTGCCGTACGCGTTCCAGGTGCCCATGTCGTTGTCCTGCACGACCGGGTAGCGGACCCCTTCGCGCGCGATCGCGGCGGCGACGTTCGAGGCGACCTTCTCGAACGGGAACTCGGGCGTGTGGACGCCGACGATCGTCAGCCCCTCCGCGCGGTAGCGCCGATCCCAGGCCTCGACGTAGGGCAGCGTGCGCAGGCAGTTGATGCACGAGTAGGTCCAGAAGTCGACGAGCACGACTCTGCCGCGCAGGCCCGCCATCGTGAGCGGCCGGCCGCCTGGCGTGTTGAACCAGCGCTGCGTGTCGGTGAACTCCGGCGCGAGGCCGAAGTCGCGCAGGCCGAGGCGGCGGGCGGCGGCGTCGGTCGCGAGCGGATGCGCGGCGGGCGCAGCCGCCACGGCAGGCGCGGCCAGCCCGGCCGCGAGCTTCGATCTCGGCGCGCCGCGCACCGACGCGAGCGCGCGTCTGGCCGCCGCGCTGCTCTCCAGATGTTGCGTGGGATCGACGAGGAACGCCGGCAGGTCCTTCGCGATCGCGCTCTGGAAGCGCAGGTCGTAGTCGTTCAGCATCGCGAGCGCGACGAGGATCATCACGGCGCCCATCGCGACCTGCAACCGCCCGCTGCGACGCGCGAGCGGCGCGGTCAGGCGCCGGCCGCCGAGCATCAGCAGGTAGAGCACGAGCGCGGAGCCGACCCCGTACGCGACCGCGACCGCGAGGCGCCCGGCGGTGAACGGCTGCGAGGCGCTCACCGTGATGACGCCGGCGAGCACCGGCCCGGCGCAGGGCGCGTACACGAGCCCGAGCGAGGCGCCGACGAGCAGCCCCGAGCGGAAGCCGTCGCGCGGCGCGCCGTCGCGCGCGGCGCCGCCGATCCCCCCGACGCGGCCGGCGATCCGGCTCAGCCGCCCCTCAAGCCGCGCCGCCAGCGGCGGCACGAGCAGCGCCGCGCCGAACGCCAGCAGCACGACGATCGCGAGCGTGCGCAGCAGGTCGTTCGGCAGCCCGAGCGCGTCGAGCACGTAGACGAGCGCGACCGTCGCGAACGTGAACGAGGCGGTCAGCCCGACGACGATCCCGAGCGGGCGGCGGCGCCCGCCGGTCGCGCCGGCGGAGAGCGCGATCGGCAGCACCGGCAGCACGCACGGCGAGAGCGCGGTGCCCGCGCCCGCCAGGAAGCCGAAGAGGATCAGCAGCGCCATCGCCAGCCAGGATGCCAGCAGCCGATTACGACTTCCTGAACTGCGGCCGGCCGGCGGCTCACGACCTGATCCGCACCGGCGTGCCGAGCGGGAGCGTCCGCGCGAGCCGCTCGATCGCCGCGTTCGGCAGGCGGATGCAGCCGTGGCTGACGTCACGGCCGATCCCCACCGGGTCGTTCGTCCCGTGGATGCCCGCCTGCCCGGGACCGCCGCCGAACGAGCTGAGCACCGGCGAGTAGAGCGAGAGGCCGAACGCCCACGGGCCATAGAGGCCATACGGGTCCGGCTGGCGCAGCAGCTCGGTGACGAACGCGAGCCCGCGCGGCGTCGGCGTCACCGCGCGCCCCACGCCGATCGGCGTGCGCAACACCACGCGGCCGGCGCGCCGCACGACGAGCCGGTGCGCGCGCAGCGCGACGTCCACCCGGTAGGGATTCGTGCGCAGGACGACGCGGACGGCGCGGATCCAGCCGGCCGAGCCGTTCGGCCGCACCGGCAGCAGCACACGCAGCCAGCCGCCGCGCCGCGCCCGCACGAGCAGCACGCGGCTGCCGAAGCCGACCGCGACGCGCCGCGCCGGGCGCGCGTCGCCGGGTCGGCGGAAGACCGCGAGCGGCGCGCCGCCGCGCACGTCGGCGACGAGGCTCGTGCCCGGCGGGAGGGCCGGCGCGATGACGGCGTCCGCGCCAGCCGACCCGAGCCCGGACCCGTGCTCGGCAGCCGTGATCCCGCGCGCCGCCGCGCCACCCGCCGAGGTCCCGCCGCCGCCGGGCGCCAGCAGCGAGCCGACCACCAACCCGACGAGCACGAGGCCCGCCGCCCCGAGCGCAAGTCCGAGGCGGCGGGCCGCGACGCTCATCCCGTCATGTGCGCGGCGCTCATCGCCGCGCCGTGCATCGCCGCGCCCTGCTGGTGCATCCCAGCGCCCGACGACGAGGACTTCATCGCGTGACTGCTCGACTTCATCGCCGACCCCGAGCTGGACCCCGCGCCGAGCGCGATCCCCCCGCCGAGGCTCCCCGCGAGCAGTCCGACCGTCACGGCGAACGCCGCCCACCTGCGCTTCGCGCGCATCGCATCGCTCCCTTCGAATGGAACTGCCGACGCGGCGCGACGCTACGGCGCAGATGTGACGAAACGCGAAACTCCTACGCCGAGCGGAACTCCCAGATCGCGACGGTCGTCATCACGAGCGCGAAGCCGACGACCACGAGCGCCTGCACCCCGATCGGCACCTGCCAGCCGAACCACGTGATCCCCGGCAGCAGCGCCGCTCTCGCCGCCGGCGTCAGGTCGATCCGGTCGAACACCGCCGTGCGGATCGGGTTCACGGCGTAGGTCAATGGGTCGAAGCGGTTGAGCACCTCCAGCCAGCGCGGCAGGCCGCTCAGCGGAAACAGCGCGCCCGAGAGGAACAGCAGCGGCATCACGAGCATCTGCATCAGCGCCATGAAGGCCTGCATCTGCTTGATCCGCACCGCGCACATGACGCCGAAGGCGGTGATCATGAAGGCGAGCAGGAGCTGGAGCGCGAGCACCTCGGCGACCATCACGGCCGAGTAGGGCACGTGCACGAGCGGAGCGAGCGCCATCACGATCAGCCCCTGGAAGGCGGCGACGGTCGCGCCGCCGAGGCACTTGCCGAGCACGATCGAGCCGCGCCGCACCGGCGCGACGAGCATCTCGCGCAGGAAGCCGTACTCGCGGTCCCACACGACGGAGGCGGCGCTGAACATCGCGGTGAACAACACCGCCATCGCGAGCACGCCCGGATACATGAACGTGCGCAGGTCGACGCCCTGAGTCCCGCCGGAGGCGAGGTGCGCGAGGCCGCCGCCGAGCACGAACAGGAAGATCAGCGGCTGGAACAGCGAGGTGACGATCCGCAGCTTGTCGCGCCAGAAGCGGATCAGCTCGCGCTGCCAGACGACCTTGATCCCGCGCAGGTCGGCGCGCCAGCCGCCCGGCGGCACGACCACGCGGACGGGCGCGCCGGGCGGCGCGGCGACGGGCGCGGCGCCGGCTGGCGCTGTCGAAGTGCTTGCCATCGCGCTAGTGCCTCCCTCGCATCATCGCCAGCATAGGGTCTGCGCCGCGCGCCTCCGCGTCGCGGATCGTCGTGCCGGTGTACGACATGAACACGTCGTCGAGCGACGGCCGCGCCACCGACACGCCGCGGATCGGCACGCCGAGCTCGGCGAACAGCCGCGGGACGAACGCCTCCCCGGCCGGCACCGCCACGGTCACGTGCCCCTCGGCGATCGTCGCGTCGAGGTCGAAGCGCTCGCGCAGCGCCTCGATCGCCGCGTCGGCGTCGTCGACCTGGAGCTGCACGCGATCCTTGCCGACGCTCGCCTTCAGCGCCTCCGGCGTGTCGAGCGCGATGATCTTCCCCTGGTCGATGATCGCGATGCGGTCGCAGTGCTCGGCCTCGTCCATGTAGTGCGTCGTGAGGAAGATCGTGATGTCCTCCTGCTCCTTGAGCGTCTCGATGTAGCTCCAGATCGAGGCGCGCGTCTGCGGGTCGAGCCCGACGGTCGGCTCGTCGAGGAACAGCACGCGCGGCGCGTGCAGCAGCCCGCGCGCGATCTCCAGCCGGCGCTTCATCCCGCCCGAGTAGGTGGAGACGAGCGACGAGCGCCGCTCCCACAGCCCGACCATCTCCATCACGAGCTGCATGCGCGCCGGAACGACCGCCTTCGGCACGCCGTAGAGCTCGGCGTGGAAGCGCAGGTTCTGCTGGGCCGTCAGGTACATGTCGAGCGTCGGCTCCTGGAAGACGAGCCCGATGCTGCGGCGCACCTCGTCGCGCTCGGCGACGACGTCGTGCCCGGCGACCAGCGCGCTGCCGCCGTCCGGTCTGAGCAGCGTGCACAGCATCGAGATCGTCGTCGACTTGCCGGCCCCGTTGGGGCCGAGGAAGCCGAACGTCTCGCCGGCGGGGACGTCGAGGTCGATGCCGCGCACCGCCTCGACGTCGCCGAAGCGCTTGACGAGGTCGCGGACCTCGACCGCGAGCTCGCTCACGCGCCGGCCTCGCTCTCGCCGCCCTCCGCGAGCAGGCGGTAGAGGTCGCGGCGCGCGCCGACGAGCAGTCTGCGCGCCTCGGCGCGCTGCGTTTCGTCGCCGACCTGCAAGACCTGGGTGACCGCGATGAAGACCTCCTTCATGACGCTCATGATGGCGCGCGCGTCGTCGGAGACGTCGCCCGCGAGCTCCTCCCACGGCGCCGGCTGGTCGGCGCGGCGCTCCTGCACGAGCTTGCGACCGGCGTCGGTGAGGTGCAGCAGCTTGCGGCCGTCGGCCTCCTCCGAGCGCACGAGGCCCTCGTCCTCGAGGAGCTGGAGGGCCGGATAGATCGAGCCCGCGCTCGGGCGCCAGGCGCCGCCGCTGCGCTCCTCGAGCTCCTGCATGATCTGGTAGCCGTTGCGCGGCTCCTCGGCGAGCAGCAGCAGGACGGCGGTGCGCACGTCGCCGCGTCGCGCCTTGCGCCCGCGACGGAAGCCGCCGGGTCCGCCCATCGCCATCGGCCCCCAGCCCCAGCCGAAGCCGCCGCCGTGGCGCGGACCGTACCCGCCCGGCCCGCCGCCGTGCCCGTGGCGGGCGCTCATGCAGCGCCAGCCGGGGTGCGGCGAGGCGTGACCGCAGCCGCCGGGTCCCGCACCTGCGAACTGTGGAGCAGTCCGATACATGTTCAGCTCCTTACGTCTGAGTATCTCGATGCTTTAAAGATATATCGCGATACTAGTCACGATGCAAGGGCCGCGCACGAGTCGGCGCGCGATCGCTCGGTCGACGAGACGGCGAACGCCCCGGAGCTGGGAGCACGCGGGGCGTTCGCGCCGCCCGCTCCGCGAAGAGCGGGGAAGCCCGGCGCCGGTGCCCCTGCCTGCCTGGCGGACGCGCTGAGGGGGATGCGCGTCCGCGAAGCCGGGGTGCCAAGAAGCCGGAAGACCGACTATAGACAGAAAACCGTCTTGCGATGGAGATTTACCATCAAGAGACGGTGGCTGAACATCGATCGGTGGTGGAGCGTTCAGCGCACGGATGCCGACCGCCGTCTCCCCCGAGCTACTGGCCTTCGGGCGCACCGTGCGCAAGGCGCGCCGCGACCGCGACCTCTCGCAGGAGGCGCTCGCCGACGAGGCCGGCCTGAGCGCCAAGCACGTCGGGGAGATCGAGCGGGCGAACAAGGATCCGCGTCTCACGACGGTGCTGAAGCTGGCCGGCGCACTGGAACTGCGCTCGCACGAGCTGTTCCAACTGTTCGACGAGCGGCTCGATTCCTGACACGACCGGCGCACGGACTTGCGTCATGTGCGAACATATGTTCGTGTTGTTCGCACACCGGGATATGGGTCGATGACGCAACGAAGAGGGTTCGAGCCGGCCCCGGAACTGCGCGCGCTCGGCGATGCGATCCGGCAGCTTCGCCGCCGGCGCGATCTCTCCCAGGAGGCGCTCGCGTTCGCCGCCGACATCCATCCCAAGCACCTCAGCGAGATCGAGCGCGCGAACAAGGACCCGCGCTCGACGACGGTCGTGCGCCTCGCCGACGCGCTCGGCGTCACGGTGGCCGAGCTCTACGAAGGGCAGAACGGGAAGCCTCCGGCCTGAGGGCGCGGCGCCGTCGCGTTACGCTCCGCGCTGCGTGTCGATTTCGCCGCCGCTCGTTCGTCGTCGGAGTGGAAGGCAGTCCCCGACCAGAAGGAGCCGACCTGATGCGATTCATGGTGATGGTGCGCGCAACCGCCGACAGCGAGGCCGGCGCGATGCCGAGCCAGGAGCTGCTGGAGGAGATGGGCAGGTTCAACGAAGAGCTCGTGCAGGCCGGCGTGATGCTCGCCGGCGAGGGCCTTCAGCCGAGCTCGAAGGGCGCGCGCGTGCGCTTCTCGGGCAAGGACCGCACAGTGATCGACGGGCCGTTCGCGGAGTCGAAGGAGCTGATCGCCGGCTACTGGATCCTCCAGACGAAGTCGCTCGAGGAGTGCATCGAGTGGGTCAAGCGCTGCCCGAACCCGATGCCCGGCGACTCCGACATCGAGATCCGTCCGATCTTCGAGTTCGAGGACTTCAGCGAGGAGCTCACGCCCGAGCTGCGCGAGCAGGAGGCGCGGCTGCGCGAGCAGATCGCGGACCGCTGAGCGTGAGCGCGCGGGCCGGCGACGGCGCGGACCTGCGGCGCACGATCGACGCCGTCTGGCGGATCGAGTCGCCGCGCCTGATCGCCGGCCTGACGCGCATGACGCGCGACGTCGGGCTGGCCGAGGACCTCGCGCAGGACGCGCTCGTCGCCGCGCTGGAGTCGTGGCCGCGGTCAGGCGTCCCGGAGAGCCCGGGCGCCTGGCTGACGGCCACGGCGCAGCGGCGCGCGGTCGACCTCTACCGTCGCAGCGCGACGCTCGCGACGAAGACCGAGCAGATCGCGCGCTCGCTCGAAGCCGACGGCGCGGCCGCGGACCCCACCGCGGACGCGGCGGCCGCGGGGCAGGCCGGCGAGGACCTGCTCGGCCTGGTCTTCATGTGCTGCCACCCGGTGCTCTCGATCGAGGCGCGCGTGGCGCTGACGCTGCGGCTGCTCGGCGGCCTCGCCACGGACGAGATCGCGCGCGCGTTCCTGACGCCGAGAGCGACCGTCCAGCAGCGGATCGTGCGGGCGAAGAGAACGCTCGCGGCGGCGAGAGTGCCGTTCGAGATCCCCGCCGGCGACGAGCTGGCGGAGCGGCTGCCGGCGGTGCTCGGCGTGATCTACCTCGTCTTCAACGAGGGCTATGCGGCGACGGCCGGAGCCGACTGGACGCGGCCGGAGCTGTGCGAGGACGCGCTGCGGCTCGGTCGCATGCTCGCCGAGCTGATGCCGCGCGAGGCGGAGGCGCACGGGCTGGCGGCGCTGATGGAGCTCCAGGCCTCGCGCCTGCGCGCGCGCCGCGCGCCGGACGGCTCGCCCGTCCTGCTCGCCGACCAGGACCGCTCGCGCTGGGACCTGCTGCTGATCGGGCGCGGGCTGCGCGCGCTGGATCGCGCCGAGGCGGCCGCCGGCGGGGCGCTCGGGCCATACACGTTGCAGGCCGCGATCGCCGCGTGCCACGCGCGGGCGCGTCGCGTCGAGGACACGGACTGGGAGCGCATCGTCGCGCTCTACGACGCGCTCGCGGCATTCACCGGCTCGCCCGTGGTCGAGCTGAACCGTGCGGTGGCCGTGGCGATGGCGTTCGGCCCGGCCGCCGGGCTGGAGCTGGTCGAGGCGCTCGCGGGGGATCCCTCGCTCGCGTCCTACCACCTGCTGCCGAGCGTGCGCGCCGACCTGCTCGAGAGACTCGGCCGCCGCGAGGAGGCCTACGCCGAGCTGACGCGCGCGGCCGGCATGACCGCGAACGAGCGCGAGCGGCGGCTCCTGCTGGAGCGCGCGGCGGAGCTCGCGGGCGCCGACTGACGCGAGTGGTCGTCGTCGGCTCGCTGAAGGCGCGCCGGCTGAGCGGTCGTCAACGTCAGCGCGACGTTTAGAGTCAGAGATGGCCGTCGGGCCGCGATAACCGACATATTCGACCCGCCCAAGCACCCGGCTTCACATCCGGGCCTCCGAACTCATCTCACCTATCGACAGACGTGCGCGTCTACACGCGCTGGCACGACCGATCGCTACCGTCGGACGCTTGACAGTCCGTCTCCCCGCGTAGTATTATGTAATGTGCGTGGGGATGCGTTTGGCCGTGCCGCGGCAAGCGCACCGAGGGCACGACGCCACGCTCTGCCAATCGCAGACCACGGAAGCCGCCTTGCGCACAAGCGAAAGGGGGAACACCAGTCGCCATATCTACCAGCGCCCGCGCTCCTCTCTGCGCGAATACCCGACGTCGCACCACGGCGACCCGCCGTGGATCAACTTAATCCAAAGGGACCACCATGCGCACATACAGCAAGCTCATTCTTGCGGCGCTCGCGGCCACCGCCATACTCGCCCTGGCCGTGGGCAGCGCGTCCGCAGGACGACTCAGGCTCAGCGAAAGGAACTTCGAGCTAATATGGGACAACGCCCTCCCGGGGAAGGCCAACTATGAATTCCTCGACCTCTTCAACGGCATCAACATCCAATGCAGGTTGACCATGTTAGGGCGCTGGGTTGAAACGACGATAGCCAAGAGGCCCGGCATACGGCAGGGCACCATCAACCACAACGAAATGAGCGAATGCGAAGGCGGTTCGGTCACCATCAAGAATGAAACGCTCCCCTGGAACATCCAGTACCGCAGCTTCTCGGGAACGCTACCGAGGATAACCAGGATCAGCATCGAACTCATCGGCGCTCGCTACCACATCAGAGAACCCAGTGGGATTGAATGCGAACTCGGAACCGAAGCGAGCCACCCGGCCGTCGGCATCTTCGAAAACGGCCTCGAATCGACCGGTGAACCAGAAAACATAACAGCCGACAGAAACGCCAGGATACCGCTCAGAGGCTCATTCCCCTGTGCTTTGGCGGGCGAAGGTGAATTTGGCGGTATAGGCTTATTCCGCAACCTACCGCGCACCGCAAAGATCAGGATAACCCTAATATAGTTACTGCGTCTTACGTAGTGGGGTACGAGGGGTCGCTCCAGCGCGGGCGACCCCTCGTCAGCTCGCGACGACCCTGGGCGCCCGGAGCGGCGACCGCGGTCACTCTCGACCGAGCACGAGATCGATCCCCGACAGCAGGAGCTGTAGGTCGCCGGCGGTGAGGCGCCCGACGCGCTCCGTCAGCAACGAGCGATCGATCGTCAGGATCTGCGACACGTTCGCAACCGAGTGCTTCGGAAGACCCGTGCGCGCGGCACTCAGGTGGACGTTGCCCGGCGCCGCTGCCAGGCGCACGTTGCTGGTGAGCGGCACGACGACGGTCGTCGCGATGCGACTCGCATTGAAGCTGTCTCCCTGAACGACGACGACCGGCCGGCGGAAGCCAGGAGACGAGCGGACCGGATCCTCGAGCGACGCCCAGCAGACGTCGCCTTGGCTGATCACCATTCGCTCTGCTCGAGGGTGCGCTGGGCGGCCTGCGCGGTGAAGGCGCGCTCCTCTGCGGACAGCTCGTCGGCGAGTTCGTCGAGCGCGCGCGTCACGGCATCGGGCTGGCGCCGCAGGACGTAGTCCGCGAGAGCCTCACGGTAGACCTCGCTGCGACTCTTCCCCATCCGGCTCGCGAGCTCATCGGCCTTGCGGAAGAGGTCGTCAGGGATTGAGACGGCGGTCTTCATACCGGAAGTATAACCGCTGCGCCTCGATGCCCTCGACCAGCGGGGGACCGAGGAGTCGAACCTCGCGTTGCGGTTTTGGAGACCGCCGTGTTACCGATACACCAGTCCCCCGGGGACCGGTTGTCCATTGTAGGTGCGCGCGGCGGGCCGCGGCGCGCGCTCCGCTCGGGCGGCTCAGCCGAGCCGGTCGAGGTACTCGCTCGCCAGCCGTCTCGGCGCGCGGCAGAGCCACGCCTCGACGATCAGCTCCTCCAACTCCGCCGGATCGGTCCGCTCCAGCCGAACGAGCACGGCGCGCGAGACGTGCTCGTCGGTCTCCGGCAGGGCGAGGGCAATGCGACGGACGTCGTCCCAGGTCGCCATGCGCGCACCTTAGCTCGGCGCGCATGGCGGTTCGATCGGGGGATGCGGGTGGAGGGATTCGAACCCACAGTGGCCTCTACCTGGCCACCGGCTCCTAAGGCCGGCGCGTCTACCGTTTCGCCACACCCGCAACTGACACCGTAGCGGCCCGCGGGATTGTAGGGTCCGTGGCCGATGGACGCCGGCTACGTGATCGAGCGCCCCAACCGCGACAAGGCGTCGTCGAAGACCACTCGCGCGATCGTCGTCGCGCTGCTGCTGATCTCCGCCGCGCTCATGCTCGTCGTCATCCTCGGCGGCTGGTCGATGCTCCAGAGCGGCGGAGCGCTCCAGCTCGCCTACGTCCTGCTCTACCTCGTGATGGCCTACTACGTCGCGCAGTGGAACCGCGGCCCGCTGCCGGTGACCGCGGCGCTCGCGATCATCCTCGGGATCTTCGCCGTGATCGCCGGACCGCAGTGGTTCCAGCGCGACCATGCCGGCTTCTCGACGCCCGACTCGGTCTTCGGCACGACCGGTCTGCACTCGCAGACGCTCGGCGTCGTCACGCTGCTGCTCGTGCCGCTCCAGGCGCTGCTGATCTTCTTCTCGCTCCAGGGCTTCCGCCAGGACTGGCACGTCGAGGTCGAGCGTCCGATCGGCCGGCTCGACCGCCGCTCCGTGCGCGGCGCCCACTGACGCGCGCGCCCAGGGTCAGGGGACCAGCAGCAGCTTGCGGTGCGCGCTGCGCTGGACGCGCCCCACGCGTCCGCGACCTGCGCGAGCGGGACCCGCTCCAGCTCGACCGCGATCCGTCCCGCCGCCACGTGCTCGAGGAGCGTGCGGTACGCCGCGCGGCGCACGTCGGCCGGGACGCCGAAGTTGAGGTAGCCGCGGACGTCGAGCTGGCGGCCGCGGATCGATGCGGAGGAAAGCGTGGCCTCCGCGCCGGCCGACTGTCCGAGCTGCACGAGCCGTCCGCCGGCGCCGAGCGCCTCGACCGCGGCGGCGGCGGGCGCGCCCCACAGCGGGTCATGCACGACGTCCACGTCGCCGCCGGCCGCCTCGCGGAAGGCGTCGGTGAGGTCGTCCCCGGCGAGGTCGCCGATCTCGACGATTACGACCGTGACGCTGACGTGCTCTACCTCGGATCCGGGGATCCCGCGACCGCCGTCGACTTCGACGAGTCGCCGGACGGCCATGCGCTGCGGTTCGACGCGGCCGGACGGCTTGTCGGCATCACGGTCGTGGGCGCGCGGCGTCTCGTCGACGAAAGACGCGACGTCCGCGTGCAGGCGCCGGTGACGCTCTCGGCCGAGACGCTCGCGTCGATCGTTCGGTAACCGGCGCCGGCCCAGTGGCGGCGCCGACGCGAGTGGGGCGGGCGGGAGTCGAACCCGCACGTCCTTGCGGACAGTCGCTTTTGAGGCGACCGCGTCTGCCATTCCGCCACCGCCCCGGTGGGGTCCAGAGTGTACGTGGAGCGCCGGTGGTCGGCGACACGGTCGACGAAGGCGGTCGGCGCTCAGCCGACGAGCGCCAGCAGCTCGCCGGCGAGCGCCGGCGGCGCCGCGAGCAGGCCTGCCGGCATTCCGTCGGCGGCGGCAAGCTCGTGCAGCTCCAGCCCGGCGCGCGTACACAGCAGCGCACCGGCGGCGACGTCCCACGGCTTGACGTCGCGCTCCCAGTAGGCGTCGCAGCGGCCGAGCGCGGTCCAGGCGAGATCGAGCGCGGCGCTGCCGGCGCGGCGCACGTCGCGCACGCGCGGAAGCACCCGTTTCAGGACCTCGGCCTGCCGCTCGCGCACCGCCGCGTCGTAGGCGAAGCCGGTCGCGACGAGCGCGACGTCGAGCGTCGCCGCGCGCGGACGCAGCGCAGCGGACGACACGTCGGCACCCGGCGGTCCGTCGCGCAACAGCGGACCCGAGCGCGTCGCGCCCAGCTCCTCGCCGCGCAGCGGGTCGAGCACGACGCCCGCGAGCGTCCCGCCGGCGTCCTCGGCCGCCACGCTCACGCACCACTGCGGGTTGCCGAACAGGTAGTTGACGGTTCCGTCGAGCGGATCGACGACCCAGCGCACCACGCCGCTCGCCGCGCTGCCGTCGCCGTCCGTCGCGCCGCCCTCCTCCCCCAGGATCGCGTCGCCCGGCCGGCGCTCGGCGAGCACGCGGCGGATCGCCGCCTCGGCGACGCGGTCGGCGTCGCTGACCGGGTCGGTCGCGCTCGTCTTCGTGGCGAAGCCCTCGACGGCGTGCTCGTAACGGGCGAGCAGCTCGCCCGCGGCCGCGCGGGCCGCCGCGCGGGCGACGTCGAGCAGCTCCGCTTCCAGCGGCTCGGCGGACTCGCTCACGCCGCGAGCGGCGGACGCCGATCGGCCCACGGCCGCGCCGCCTCGAGCTGGGCGGAGAGCGACAGCAGCGTCGCCTCGTCGTGCGGGCGCCCGACGAGCTGCACCGCGAGCGGGACGCCGTCGGGCGTGAAGCCGGCGGGCACGGCGGCGGCCGGCTGTCCGGTCACGTTCCACGCCGGCGTGTAGGGCGTGTAGCGCGCGACGCCGTTGAACGTCCACAGCGCGCCGCGGCCCTCGTATCTGCCGACCGGCAGCGGGAGCTGCGCGGTGCCGGGCGTCAGCAGCACGTCGTGGTCGGCGAGCACCTGGCCGAGCCGCCGCGTCGTGGCGGCCTCGTTCCCGCGCGCCCGCGCGAGCACCGCGCCCGGGAGCATCCGCCCCATCCGCACCATGCCGCGCGTGCGGCGCTCGAGCCGGCGCGGATGCGCGAGCGTCGCGGCGTCGTCGGCGACGCCGCGCAGGTAGCGCGGCACGATCTCCGTGAGGATGTCCGCGTACGGGACCTTCTCCTCCTCGACCGTGTGGCCGAGCGAGCGCAGCAGCGCGATCGTCTCCTCGTAAGCGCCGCGCTGCTCGCGCGAGAGCGGGGCGAACAGCGGGTTGCTCGTCGAGCAGGCGATCCGCAGCCGGCCGGGCTCGCGCGCGGCGGCCTCGGAGAACGTCCCGGCGCCTTCGTCGCGGTCCGCGACCACGTCCCACCACAGCGCGGTGTCGGCGACCGAACGCGTGAGGCAGCCGACCGTCGTGAGTCCCTGCCAGCCGTCCTCGTAGGGGGCGGTCGGGATCCGCCCGCGCTGCGGCTTGAGGCCGTAGAGGGCGCAGCAGGCGGCCGGGATGCGGATCGACCCCGCGCCGTCGCTCGCGAGCGCCGCGCCGGCCAGACCGGCGGCGACGGCCGCGCCCGAGCCGCCGCTCGAGCCGCCCGGCGAGCGGTCGAGCGCCCACGGGTTGCGCGTCACCCCCCAGGTGGCGGACTCGGTGAACGGCCACTGCATCAGCTCCGGGGTGTGCGTCTTGCCGAGCACGATCGCGCCCGCTCCGCGCAGGCGCCTGACGACCTCCGCGTCGTCGGCGGCCGGACGGTCCTCGGCGCCGCTGCCCTTGCACGTCACCGTGCCGGCGACGTCGACGTCGTCCTTGATCAGGATCGGCACCCCGAGCAGCGGCCGCTCGTCGCCGGCTCTGAGGCGGGCGGCGGCCTGGTCGGCCTCGGCGAGCGCGCGCTCGGCGAACACGACGCGCACCGCGTTGAGCTGGGCGTCGATCCGCTCGATCCGCTCGAGGTAGAGCTCGACCAGCTCGCGCGGGGTGACCTCGCCGTCGCGCACGAGCGCGGCTTGGCGGGCGATGCCGGCGAAGGCGAGGTCGCTGCGATCCATCGCGGGGCAGCGTAGCGGCCGAGCAGGCGCGCTGGCGCGGTGCGGGCGGCGGAGCGGGCGGGCGGCGCCGCGCTTCAGCCCAGCACCGGCATGACGGCGGACGCCGGCCTGACCGCCATCCCGCGCGGCGCGGCGAGCCGCTCCAGCATCACGGCCGTGTCCGCGAACGCGACGCCGGTCAGGTGCCGCTCGCGTCCGGCGAAGTCGGCGACGATCGCGGCGACGGCGTCGCGGTAGGCGTCGCGGTCGCCGACGGCGAGCGCGTGCAGCGCGTCGGCCGTGCGCGCGAACGCCTCCCCGCCGGCGCGCATGCCCTCGACGGCGGGCAGCGCGGCCTCGTCGTCGCCCTGCACGAGCGCGGCGAGCGCCAGCGCGTAGCAGGACGCCGGCGAGTCGCAGTTGTCGGCGAGCACACCGCGCACGTACGCCGCGGCATGCCCGCCCTCGCCCCACAGGATCGAGGACTTCAGCAGCCCGATCAGGCGCCCGAACGCCTGCGGCCCGGCCGCCTCCCACGACGCCTGGTAGCGCTCGGCGGCGGCGCGAAAGAGCGTCCGCGCCCGCGCCGCGTCGCCGCGCAGCAGCGCCTGCTGCGCCAGGCCGTCGCAGCGGATCGCCTCTCCCATCAGCTCCTGCGCGCCGGCGCTCATTCCGCCAGGACCGTAGCGCGTCGAAAACAGATGTATGTGGTAGACGACCGACGTATGGTCCGAAGAATGAAGCGACTGCAGATCCACATCGAACAGCAGCTCGACGACGCGCTCGCGGTTGCGGCGGCACAGCAGGGCACCTCGAAGGCCGCGCTGATCCGCGCTCTGATGCGGCGGCGCCGGATGCGCGAGGCGCTCGCCTTCGACGGCGACTTCAGCGCCGCCGGGTTCGTCGAACAGCGGCCCTGACCGCCGGCGTCACGACTGCTCCTCGCCGCCCGGCAGCTCAGAGGCCCAGAGGCCGCCGGGGCGGACGGGACGGTCGGGCGCGGGGCCGCGCGCGCCCGGGCCGGGGAGCGGCTGGGTGGGCGCGTCGGCGCCCGGCCCGCGCGGCTCGGGCGGCAGCTCGCGGCGCGGCCGCAGCCCGGCCCCGACCGCGGCGCCGCCGAGCAGCACGAGTACGAGCGGCCAGAACCACAGGCTCGCGCCGCCCGCGCTCGGGATTCCCACGAGCGCGACGAACACGAGCAGCACGAGCGCGCCGAGATAGGCCGGCCCAGGCTCGCGGTCGACCCCCGCGTAGGCCACGAGCCCGAGCCCGGCGGCGAGCAGCACGAGCTTCCAGCCGCCGCCCGGGACGCTCGTCGGGATGCCGAAAAAGTGGAGCGCGCTTTGCGGGATCGGCGAGAAGGCGACGACCGCCGCGCCGAGGAAGGTCACGCCGAGCGCGAGGATCGCGACGCCGGCCGCGTCGATCAGATACACGGACTCGCGCCGCTCGACGTCGCGGCGCGCCAGCGCGGCCAGCACGAGCGCGATCGCCAGGGCGAGCAGCACCCAGCGCGTCGTCGCCGGCCCCGACGGCTTGAACGCCCACTCCACGAACGAGAGCACCGCGACGATCCCGCCGAGCGCCGCCACCAGCGCGCAGATCGCGCTGCGGCGCGCGTGCGCGACCCACCCCGCGCCGAGCAGGACGACGAGGAAGATCCACGTGCGCGAGCCGGCTCCCGCGAGCGGGGCGTCGGCGCCGAGCACATGCGCGAGGCGCAGCAGCGCGACGAACCCGAGCAGCAGCCCCGCCAGCAGCAGCACCTGCTGGTAGGCGCGCGGCCGCTCGCCTTCCAGCGGCGAGAGCAGTCCCATCCCCAGCACGAGCGCGCAGGCGAGCGCGGTCACGACGAACAGGATCCCGGTCCCCCACTGCCCCTGGAAGCGGACGTTCACGAGCAGCACGCCGAGCGCGAGCGGCACGGCTCCGGCCGCGATCAGGTCGCCGCGATGCGGGTGGGGAGTGAGCGCCGCGACGCCGCGGTCGGCGACGGCGCGCAGGTCGTTCGCCTCAGCCATCAGGCGCCAATGTAACGCGGGCCGGCCGTCGCGGGGAGCGGGATCGGCGAGCGCGGACGCGCAACGTCGCCGACCGACACGGCCCCGCGTCTCGTACCATCGCGCACATGGCCGACGACGAGGCGTCCTCCGCTCCGCCCGCTCTGCGCGCGTCCGACGCCGAGCGCGAGCGCACCGCCACGCTGCTGCGCGACCACGCCGGCGCGGGCCGGCTCACGCCGGAGGAGCTCGACGAGCGCCTCGACGCCGCCTACGCGGCGCGCACCGTCGCGGAGCTGGAGATGCTGCTGCGCGACCTCCCGGCGCACGGCGCCATGGGCGCGCCGCAGCCGCCCGCCCGCTCGCCGCACCGCGAGATCGCGCGCCGGCGGGTCGCGCAGGCGGTCGGCCAGGCGGTGCTCGTCACGCTCGCCGCGGTCGCGATCTGGCTCGCGACCGGCGCGAACGGCTCCTTCTGGCCGAAGTGGGTCGTGCTCGTGATGGCGATCCGCGTCGCCTTCCGCACCTGGGGAGAACTGGGGCCGGCCGGCCGCGCCGAGCGCCGGCACCAGCGCGACGAGGCGCGCCTGGGCCGCGGCGGCGCGCGCCCTCGCGAGCTGCCTCGCGAGCAGGCCGACGACCGCCAGTAGAGATCGGCGATCTCTACTAGCCTCGGCGACGCACCGCCAACCTGCACGCCCGGAGGCCCCATGGCGCTCGTCGAGACCGAGGACCGCGGCGCGGTCCGCCACCTGATCCTCAACCGCCCCGAGAAGCGCAACGCGATGCACGGCGAGCTCGTGCTGGCGATCGGCGCGGCGCTCTCGCAGGCGGCGAGCGCGCCCGAGGTCCATTGCGTCGTCGTGCGCGGCGCCGGCAGAATGTTCTCCTCGGGGATGGACTTCGGCGCGCTCGGCGCGGTCGCCGCCGCGCCGCACATGCTGCGCGCGTTCCGCCGCGAGTGCCTCGACGCCTGGAACCTCGCCGAGGAGATGACCAAGCCGACGATCTGCCAGATCCACGGCGGCTGCATCGGCGGCGCGATGGAGCTGGCGCTCGCGTGCGACTTGCGCGTGATGGCGAACGATGCGGTGATCGGGATGCCGGAGACGCGCGTCGGCCTGATACCGGACGTCGGCGGCTCTTCGCGGCTGCCGGCGGTGGTCGGGCTGGGCCGCGCGAAGGAGCTGATCATGACCGGCAAGCTGATCGGCGCCGAGGAGGCCGAGCGGATCGGGCTCGTCAACCGGATCGCGCCGCCCGAGGAACTGGAGGCGGCGACGCAGGCGCTGGTCGACGAGCTGCTCGCGTGCGCGCCGATCGCCGTCGGGCTCGCGAAGCGCGTCCTCGACGCGGCCGCGAAGCCGGCGCTCGCGGCGACGCTCGAGCAGGAGGTCGCCGCCCAGCAGCTCTGCGCGCAGTCGGAGGACTTCGCTGAGGGCGCCCAGGCGCTCGCCGAGCGCCGTCCGCCGCAGTTCGCGGGTCGCTGACGCCGCAAGCGAGGGCAAGGGCATCTGACCTGCACATGCTAATGTATGAGCATGTTCGCTCATCGCCTCCAGATCCTGCTCGACGACGAGCGGCACGAGCGCATCACCGTGGCGGCGCAGGAGCGCGGCGTGTCCGTCGCGACGGTTGTGCGCGAGGCGATCGACCGCGGGCTGCCCACCGCTGAGCACCGCCGCCGCAACGCCGCGCGCCGGCTGCTCGAGGCGCCGGACATGCCCGTGCCGGACGTCGCCGAGCTGCGTTCGGAGCTGGAAGCGCTGCGCGGCCGTCACGCATGATCGTCCTCGACACGACCGTCCTCGTGTACGCGAAAGGCGCGAGCCATCGGCTGCGCGGCCCTTGCCGCGAGCTGATTCAAGCGGTGGCGGAGCGCCAGATCGCCGCGACGACCACGGTCGAGGTCATCCAGGAGTTCGTGCACGTGCGCGCACGTCGCCGCGGTCGCGAGGACGCCGCGGCGCTCGGGCGCGACTACGCGGAGCTGCTCTCGCCGCTGCTCGCGCCGAGCGCCGACGACCTCGCGCAGGGACTCGCGTGGTACGGGCGGTCCGAGCGGCTCGGCGCGTTCGATGCCGTCCTCGCCGCCGCCGCGGCCGGCGCGGGCGCCCACGCGCTCGTCTCGGCCGACACGGCATTCGCCGCTCTCGGCGCGGTCGCGCATGTCACGCCGGACGCGGACGGGATCGCCGGCCTGCTCGCGCGCTGACGACGCGCGACAGCCGCGTCGCGTCCACGTTCATATACTCGCGCGCCATGCCTCTCCCCCCCGTGACGATCGTCGGCGCGACCGGCGACCTCGGCTTCGGCCTCGCGCTGCGGCTGGCGCACGCCGGCGTGCCGGTCGTGATCGGCTCGCGCGACGCCGGGCGCGCCGCGGAGGCGGCCGAGCGCGTGCGCGCGGCGGTCGCCGGCGCGGACGCGCGCGGCGCCGAGAACGCCGAGGCGGCCGCCGCATCCGACCTCGTCGTGCTCTCGGTCCCGTTCGCGAGCCAGGCGAGCACGCTCAGATCGATCAGAGCGGCGCTCAGGCCCGGCGCGCTGCTGCTCGACGTGACGGTTCCGCTCGCGACCGCGGTCGGCGGCCGGCCGACGCGCACGCTCGGGGTCCCGCAGGGCTCCGCCGCCCAGCAGGCGCAGGAGCTCGTCCCCGACGGCGTGACCGTCGTCGCCGGCCTGCACACCGTCGCCGCCAGGCACCTCGCCAACCTCGACCACCGCTTCGAGGAGGACGTGCTGATCTGCGGCGACGACGCGGACGCGAAGGAGCGCGTCGCCGCGCTGATCGGCCGGATCCCCGGCCTGCGCCCGGTCGACGCCGGCCGCCTCGAGCTCGCGCGCATCGTCGAGCAGCTCACCGCGCTGACGATCTCGATCAACGTCCGCCACAAGGTCACCGCGGGCGTCCGGATCGTCGGGCTGCCGTGATCGCCCCCGTCGTCGTGCTTGCCGGTGGAACCGGCGGGGCGAAGCTCGCGCGCGGGATGGCCGACGTCGTGGGCGACGACGCGCTCGTCGTGATCGCAAACACGGCCGACGACGTCGAGGTCTACGGCGCGCACGTCTCCCCCGACCCCGATCTCGTCAGCTTCTGGCTCGCGGACCGCATCGACGAGCGCGGCTGGGGCCTCGCCGGCGACACCTTTCAGGTGATGGACCAACTGCGCGCGCTCGGGCGCGCGGTGTGGTTCAACCTCGGCGACCGCGACCTCGCGATCGGGATCGAGCGCGCCCGCCGGCTCGCCGAGGGCGCCCGCCTGACGGAGGCGATCGCGGAGCTGGGCCGCGCGCTGGAGGTCCCCGGCCGCGTGCTGCCGATGTGCGACGAGCCGGTCCGCACGCGCGTGCGCGCGCACGAGCGCGCGTGGGACTTCCAGGAGTGGATGATCCTCGGCAGAGGCGCCGGACCGATCGAGGACGTCGCGTTCGACGGGATCGACGCCGCGCGCCCGACGCCCGAGGTGCTCGACGCGCTCGCGCGGGCGCGCGCGATCGTGATCGGGCCGTCGAACCCGGTCGTCTCGATCGGCCCGATCCTCGCGGTGCCCGGCATGCGCGAGGCGCTGCGGGCGGCGGACGCGCCGGTCGTCGCCGTCAGCCCGATCGTCGGCGGCGAGGTGCTCAAGGGGCCGACTGCGGCGTGCCTCGCGTGGGCCGGCCAGCCGGCGAGCGCGGGCGGCGTCGCGGCGCTCTACGGCGAGCTGCTCGACGGGATCGTCGCCGACGAGCGCCTGCCGCCGGAGCTGGAGATCGCGCTGCCGCTGTTGGAGACCGACCTGCTGATGGCCGACGGCGCCGGGCGCCAGCGGCTCGCGCGCGAGACGCTCGCGTTCGCGACCGCGCTCGCCGGCTAGGACCGGCCATCGGCGGCGGCGGACGGCAGCCCCAGCGGTTACCGTACGGCGCCTCATGCAGACCGTCGCGATCCTCCCGGTCAAGCGCTTCAAGAGCGCGAAGCGGCGCCTCGAGGCAGCGCTGCCGAGCGGGGCGCGGCGCGCGCTCGCCGAGGCGATGTTCAGCGACGTGCTGACGGGGCTGCGGCGCGTGAGCGCGATCGACGAGATCCTCGTCGTGAGCGCCGACCCGGGCGCACAGCGGATCGCCGAGGGCTACGGCGCGCGCGCGGTCGAGGATCCGGCCGAGAGCGGACAGGACCAGGCGGTCGCGCGCGGGGCGGCCGTCGCGCGCGAGCTCGGCGCCGCGCAGGTGCTGTGCCTCGCCGGCGACTGCCCGCTGCTCGACCCGGCCGAGCTGGACACGCTGCTCGGCAAGCCGCGGACCGCCGAGCGCTTCGCAGTGATCGTCGCCGATCGCCACGGCACCGGCACGAACGCGCTGCTGCTCTCGCCGCCCGACGCGATCGACCCGCGCTACGGCCCGGGCAGCTTCCAGCGCCATCTCGACCTCGCGCAGGCGGCGGACGTTCCGGCCGAGGTCGTCGAGGTCGAGTCGCTCGCGCTCGACGTCGACACGCCGGACGACCTCGCCGCGCTCCAGGAGCGGCTCGCGAGCCGCCGCGGCGGAGCCGCGCACACGCGCGGGATGCTCCACCAGCTCCAGCGCACGAGCACCTTGAGCCGCTGATGCTGACCGCGCGCGCGCTCGACGGCCTGCCGGAGATCGCGGCGGGCGCGGACCTCGCGGCGCTGATCGCCGCGGCCTTGCCGCCGGACGCGCCGCTGCGCGACGGCGACGTCGTCGTCGTCGCGCACAAGGCGATCTCGAAGGCCGAAGGGCGCGTCCGGCGGCTCGCCGAGGTCGCCCCGGACAAGCGGGCGCGCGCGCTCGCCGCCGAGCACGGCAAGGACCCGCGCCAGGTGCAGGTCGTGCTGGAGGAGACGCGCGAGCTGCTGCGCGCCGAGCGCGGCGTGCTGATCTGCGTCACCCATCACGGCTTCGTCTGCGCCAACGCGGGCGTCGACGCCTCGAACGCGCCGTCCGGCGAGCCGGACACGCTGATCCTGCTGCCGGTCGACCCCGACGCCTCGGCGCGGGCGCTGCGCGCGCGGCTGCGCGATCTGACCGGCGCCGCGCCGGCGGTCGTGATCACGGACTCGTTCGGCCGCGCCTGGCGCCACGGCCAGACCGACGTCGCGATCGGCGCGGCGGGGATCGCGCCGCTCGAGGACTGGCGCGGCCGCCGCGACAGCATCGGCCGCGAGCTGCGCGCCACCTGGATCGCGCTCACCGACGAGATCGCCGGCGCCGCCGACCTCGCCCGCGGCAAGGATTCCCGCCAGCCGGTCGTGCTCCTCTCCGGCCTGGACCGCCACGTCCTCCCGCCCGGCGACGACGGCCCCGGCGCCGCCGCCCTGCTCCGACCGGCATCCGAGGACCTGTTCCGCTGAAGCCTGGACCCCGATCGCATTCTGTTCAGTTTTTCTGAGTATTTGACACCGTAATTCGGTACGCATAGGGTTCGCCCCGTTTCAGCGACACGGAAGTCGACAGGGAGGCGATCGTGGTGGCGCACATGAGGTACATACTGTCCGCGTTTCGCGCGTTTGCGTTCGCCGAAGCTGCGCTTGCTGCCTGCGCCGTGCTGCTCGCCGCCGCTCCCGCCGGCGCAACGACCCTTCAGGAGGTCGGAAGCTTCGGCGCCAGCGGCATCGTCCCAGCGCCGAGGAATGCGTTCAGACCCAGCCGAATCGCCATCGACGAGAGAACGCATGACGTGTACGTGATCGACGAGGGCAACGCCGCGGTCGATCGCTTCCACGCCGATGGGACGTTCGTCTCGCAGCTCAACCCGTCGCCCTCCCCATCCGGCCACTTCACCTTTCCGCCGCTTCCGGACGATTCCGACATCGCCGTTGACGACACTGCCGGCCCACACGCGGGAAACGTCTATCTGACCGACGAGTACTTCCCGAACAACGCGTACGCGTTCGACGCACACGGCAGATTCCTGTGGGAGCGACAGCCGTCCGACCCGATGCTCGGGACGAATTGGGACCCGTGCGGCGCAGCCGTCGACCCGAGCGGCTTGGTGCACATCACCGACTGGTACCACTCGAGCTTGGTCGCGCTCAGCGCTGACGGTCTCGTCCAAGGCACACTGGCGTTGCCGTTCCCAACCAGCTCGGGGACCACCCCCTGCCACACCGCGTACGCCGACAACGGCAACCTCTACTTCGCCGGCTGGCTACAGGGCCTTGGCCTTTACCGCCCCGGAGGGCCGTTTTCGCTCGTGCCGATGCCGTCCGCGCATCCGCGCGCGTATGCGCTCGCCGTCTGGAACGGAGGCCTGCTCGCCGATGTCGGCGACGAGCTGCTCGCCTACGACGCCACGGGCCAGCCGCTGCCCGACTCACCGCTGCTCGCTGGCGCGATCGGAAGCTCGGTCGGCATCGCAGTCGACCACTCGAACGGCCGCATCTACGTCAGCGACACCGCCGGCCGCATCCGCGTGTTCTCCACCGGTACTTCGACTCCACCGCCTCCGCCACCCCTGCCGCCGGTGATCGCCCCGCCGACGATCGGTGATTGGGTGGGTCCTGTGCCGCCGTTCGACGTCCCCGGAGAGCAGACGGTCCACGCGTCCATCGACCCGCATGGCGACCGTGTTTCGGACTGCCACGTTGAGTGGGGGCCTGCGGGCGCTTCGGTCTGGAGTCACGTGCCGTGCAGCCCACAGCCCGGCGCCGGAGACGGCCCGGCGAACGTGAGCGCCGTGCTGTCGAACCCATACTCCGGCGTCTACTACTTCCAGTTCATCGCGACCAACGGTGGCGGCACGACGATCGGGCCGATTCACACAGTCGTGCTCTCCGGGCTCAGCGACACCGTCGCCGCGCCGGCGGGCACGCTCGAGGTCTCCGCGATCCGGCGAGAGGGCACGGCGCACGTCCGCGTCACGGTCTCCTGCAAGGGCGCCTCCGGCGCGTCCTGCCGCGGCACGCTCAAGCTCCGTGCCACGTTCAGACAGCGGCGCAGTCATCGCGTCGTCGCGCTCGGGCGAGTCCGCTACGACCTCCACCTCGGCCGCACGACCATCCGCATCCCACTCTCCCCGCGCGGCAGACGGCTCGTCGCACAGCACCGCAGGCTGCGCATCAGCGCGCTCGTGTGACGCGCCGTTCGCCGGCGCATTGGTACGGTCGCGCGGCGATGGGACCCGAGGACGCGCGCTTCCCGGCGGTCGCTCCGAGCGCCGGGCACTACGAGAGCTTCTACCTGAAGTGCGGGGACGCGGCGAGCCGGCGCGCGCTGTGGCTGCGCTACACGGTCCACAAGCGGCCGGGCGGCGCGCCGGTCGGGTCGCTGTGGGCGACGCTGTTCGACGAGCGGGGACCGCACGCGGCGAAGCTCACGCCCGCGCCGGAGCAGCTCGCGAGCGGCGGGCGCGACTGGGTGCGGATCGGCGACGCGCGCATCGGCGCGGACGGCTGCGCCGGGTCGATTCCCGGATTGGCGTCGTGGGAGCTGCGCTTCGAGGGCGGCGAGCCGCCGTTCCCCTACCTGCCGTCCGACTGGATGTACCGCGCGAGACTCCCGCGCACGAAGGCGCTCAGCCTGCGTCCGGCGGTCCGCGTGCGCGGCGAGGTCACGGTGAGAGAGCGCACGGTCGCGATCGCAGGCTGGCCGGGGATGATCGGCCACAACTGGGGCGCCGAGCACGCCGAGCGCTGGATCTGGCTGCACGGAACGGCGTTCGCCGAGCAGTCGGACGCGTGGATCGACGCGACGATCGGCCGGATCAGGATCGGGCGCTGGACGACCCCGTGGGTCGCGAACGGCTGCCTCTCGCTCGACGGCGTCCGCCATCGCCTCGGCGGCCTCGGCAAGGTGCGCGCCGTGCGGATCGACGAGCGCCCCGAACGGGCGCGCTTCACGCTGCCCGGCGACGGGATCGTCGTGCGCGGCGAGGTCTCCGCGCCGCGCGAGGACGTCGTCGGCTGGGTCTACAGCGACCCCGCCGGGCCGCAGCATCACACCGCCCATTGCGCGATCGCCGACATGGCGCTCACGGTCGAGCGCGACGGCCAGCCGCCGCTCGCACTGACGGTGAACGGCGGCGCGACCTACGAGCTGGGGATGCGCGAGCACGACCACGGCATCCCGATCCAGCCGTTCGGCGATCCGTGAGCCGGCGCCCGGACGGCGCTACTCGCTCAGCGCCGTTCCCATCGCATGAAATCCCCCGTCCACGTGGACGATCTCGCCGCTGATCGCGCGCGACCAGTCGGACAGCAGGAAGCAGATCGTCTGCGCGACCGGCAGCGGGTCGGTGACGTCCCAGCCCAGCGGCGCCTGGCGGCCCCACGCGTCCGCGAGCCGTTCGAAGCCGGGGATGCCGCCGGCGGCGACGGTCTTCAGCGGCCCGGCGCTGACGAGGTTCACGCGCACGCCGTGGGCGCCGAGGTCGCGCGCGAGATAGCGCGAGGTCGACTCGAGCGCCGCCTTCGCGACGCCCATCCAGTCGTAGATCGGCCACGCGACCGTCGCGTCGAAGTCGAGCCCGACGATCGCGCCGCCGCGCTCCATCAGCGGCAGCAGCGCCGCGCCGAGCTGCTTCAAAGACACCGCGCTCGTCTGGAACGCGGTCAGCGCGCTCTCCGGCGGCGTGTGCAGGAAGTTCCCGCCCAGCGCGTCCTCCGGCGCATAGGCGACCGCGTGCAGCACGCCGTCCACCCCGCCCCACCGCTCGCGCAGCGCGTCCACCAGCGGGCCGTAGTGCCCGGGCTCGTTGACGTCCAGCTCGAGCACTTCGGGCGTTCTCGGCAGCCGCGCCGCCGCCCGCTCCGTCAGCCGTCTCGCGCGGCCGAAGCCGGTCAGCACGATCTCCGCGCCGCAGCGCTGGAGCTGCTCTGCGGTCGCGAACGCGATCGAGTCCTTCGTGATGACGCCCGTGACGAGGACGCGCTTGCCGGCGAGATCCATCAAGCCGGAGCTCACGCGATGAAAGCGCCGGCGCGCCGGTCGTCCATCGCCGCCAGCGCCCACGCGAGCCGGCGGCGCGTCTCGTGCGGCTCGATCACCTCGTCGACGAAGCCGGCCGCCGCCGCGACGTCGGCGCCGAGGTGCTCCTCCGCGTAGTCGGCGGCGAGCCGCTCGCGCTCGGCGACCGGATCCTCCGCCGCCGCCAGCTCGCGCCGGTGGATGATCCCGACCGCCGGCTGGGCGCCCATCACGCCCAGCTCGGCGTTCGGCCATGCGAACACCATGTCCGCGCCGAGATCCTTCGAGTTCATCGTGATGTACGCGCCGCCGTAGGCCTTGCGCAGCACGACCGTCACGCGCGGGACCGTCGCCGCGGCGAACGCGCGCACGAGGCAGGCGCCGAAGCGGATCACGCCCGCCTGCTCCTGGCGCGTGCCGGGCATGAAGCCGGGCGTGTCGACGAGCACGACGAGCGGGATCCCGTAGGCGTCGCACGTCTCCACGAATCTCGCGCCCTTCTGCGACGACTCTGCGTCCAGCACGCCGCCGAGGAAGCGCGGCTGGTTGGCGATCACGCCGACCGAGCGGCCGTCGATGCGCGCGAACGCCGTCACGATCGAACGCGCCCAGCGCGGCTGGATCTCCAGCAGCGAGCCGCCGTCGACGATCCCGGCGATCGCGTCGCGCACGTCGTAGACCTTGCGCGGGTCGTCGGGCACGGCGGCGCCGGGGTCGGCCAGCTCGGGCTCGCGCGCGAGCGTGCGCGGCAGCCCCGCCTCGCTGTGCTGCGGCAGGTAGGACAGCAGCCGGCGCGAAAGCGCGGCGGCCGCGCGGTCGTCCTCGACGACGAGGTCGCAGACGCCGTTGCGCTCGTGCACCTTGTGCCCGCCCAGCTCCGCGGCGCTCACGTCCTCGCCCATGACGTCCTTCACGACGCCGGGGCCGGTGAGGAACATCGCCGCGTCCTGCGTCATCACGACGAAGTCGGTCAGCGCCGGCGAGTAGCAGCCGCCGCCGGCCGACAGCCCGCCGATGATCGATATCTGCGGCACGATCCCGGACAGCGCGACGTTGTGGCGGAAGATGCGCCCGTAGCCGCCGAGCGCCGCCGTGCCCTCCTGCATGCGCGCGCCGCCGGACTCGATGAAGCCGACGACCGGCATGCGCGAGCGGCCGGCGAGCGACAGCACGCGGTTGATCGTGTCGGCGTGCGCTGCGCCGAGCGAGCCGCCGAGGAACGAGGCGTCCTGCGCGTAGCAGGCGACCGGGCGCCCGTCGACGCGGCCGAGCCCGCCGACGACGCCGTCGCCCGCGCGGGCGCGCGCGCCGAGCTTCGGCGAGACCACGCCCGAGCGGATCGGCTCGAACGAGCCGGCGTCGCACAGCAGCTCCAGGCGCTCGTGCGGGGTGAGGCGCGCGGGCGCCTCGGCCTGCTGCACCGTCCGTGTGGCGACTGCACTCATGCGGATGCGACCCCCTCCAGGCAGAGAACGACGTTGTGGCCGCCGAAGCCGAACGAGTTCGACAGCGCGATCGGTCGCTCGCCTTTCGGCGAGAACGGCCGCGCGCTCAGCGGCACGTAGTCCAGGTCCAGTTCCGGGTCGGGCTGCTCGAGCCCGACCGTCGGCGGCAGCACGCGCTCGCGCATCGCCAGCAGCGTCGCGATCGCCTCGACCGCGCCGGCCGCCCCGAGCAGATGACCGATCGCCGACTTCGTCGAGGAGATCGGCACCGTGCGCGCCACCTCCTCGCCGAACACGCGCTTGATCGCCTTCGTCTCGGAGGAGTCGTTCAGCTCGGTCGAGGTGCCGTGCGCGTTGACGTAGTCCACCTCCGCCGGCGCCAGCGCAGCGTCGCGCAGCGCCGCCTCGATCGCCGCCGCGGCGTACGTGCCCTCCGGCTCGGTCGCGGTCAGGTGGAAGGCGTCGGAGGTCGACGCGTAGCCGCGGACCTCGCCGAGCACGGGCGCCCCGCGCTCGGCCGCGCGCTCGGCGTCCTCGAGCACGAGGATGCCGGCGCCCTCGCCCATCACGAAGCCGTCGCGCCGCGCGTCAAACGGGCGCGAGATGCCGCTCGGCGACAGCGCGCCGGCGGCGACGAAGCTCGCGCGAGCGAGCGGCGTGAGCGTCGCCTCGGCGCCCCCGGTGATCACCGCGTCGGCGTCGCCGGTCTGGATCATCCGCGCGGCCGTGCCGATCGCGTGCGAGCCGGCGGCGCACGCCGAGCCGACCGAGAACGCCGGCCCGCGCAGCCCGTGGCGCATCGAGAGCGCGGCGGCGCCGGCGTTGACCATGAACAGCGGGACCGACAGTGGGGACACAGCCTTCGCGCCGCTGTCGCGCAGGATGTCGTGCTGGCCCTCGAGCGACCCCAAGCCGCCGATGCCGGTCGCGAGCACGCAGCCGATCCGCTCAGAGCGGTACGGCTTCTCGCCGTCGCCGTTCCAGCCGGCGGCGGCGAGCGCCTCATCGCTGGCGACCATCGCGAAGTGCGCGAAGCGATCAGCGCGGCGGATCTCCTTCTTCGAGAGGTGCTCGGCCGCGTCGAAGTCGCGGCAGGCGCCCTCGCCGTCGGCGATGCCGCTCTCGCCCGCGACCCAGCGCCGCAGCAGCACGTCGGCGCCGACACCCAGCGGGGTGACGGCGCCCACGCCCGTGATGACGACCCGGCGACGCATTACTGCGCGCGCGCCACCACGAGGTCGATCGCGTCGCCGACCGTCTTGAGGTTCTTCATGTCGTCGCCCTTGAGCTCGACGCCGTAGTCGTCCTCGACGATCTGCGCCAGCTCGACGAGGTCGAGCGAGTCGATGTCGAGCTCCTCGAACGTCGCCTCGCGCGTGACCTGATCGATGTCGGGGCCGAAGCTTGCGAGCGCCTCGACGATGCGCGCCTCGACGGCCTCTGGAGTTGCGATTGCCATGAATGGGCTCCTTGGGGGGTGGTGGGGGACGGGTGCGGGGATTCGCTCAGGCGGCCATGCCGCCGTCGACGGACAGCACGGATCCGGTCACGTACGAGGCGGCGTCGGAGGCGAGGAAGCGCACGCACGCCGCCACCTCCTCCGGGGTGCCGACGCGCCGCGCCGGGATCGCCGACAGCAGGTCGCCGTTGAGGTCGGCCGTCATGTCGGTCTCGATCAGCCCCGGCGCGACGGCGTTGACGGTCACGCCGCGGCGCGCGACCTCGGCCGCGACCGTCTTCGTCATCGCGATCAGCCCCGCCTTCGAGGCGGCGTAGTTCGCCTGCCCCGGGTTCGCGCGCAGGCCGACGACGGAGGCGATGTTGACGATCCGCCCGAAGCGCGCCTTCAGCATCGGCCGCACGGCGCGGCGCGTCGCGCGGAAGGCCGCCGTCAGGTTCGTGTCCAGCACGAGGTCCCACTCGCAGTCCTGGATCTGCGGCGCGAGCCCGTCGGCGCGCACGCCGGCGTTGTTGACGAGCACGAGCACCGGGCCGAACGCCTGCTCGAGCGCGCTGAAGCAGGCGTCGACCGTCTCGGGGTCGATCACGTCCCCGCCAAGCGCGAGCGCGCGTCCGCCGGCCGCCTCGATCTGCGCGACGACGGCCCGCGCGGCGTCGGCGCCGCGGTTGTAGCCGACGCCGACCGCCCAGCCATCCTCCGCCAACCCGCGCGCGATCGCCGCGCCGATGCCGCGCGAGGCGCCGGTCACGAACGCGCAGCCTTCGCGCCGCTCAGGCATCGCCGGCTCCCCACTCGACGACCGCGCCGCCCCACGTGAAGCCGCCGCCGAAGGCGGCCAGCAGCACGCGCGCGCCGTCCGTCAGGCGACCGTCGGCGTACGCCGTCGCCAGCGCATAGGGCACGGAGGCGGCCGACATGTTGCCGACGCGCTCGATGCAGTCGACGACCCGCTCGGCCGGCAGCTCCAGCCGCTCGCCGACGGCGCTGACGATGCGGCCGTTCGCCTGGTGGTAGACGAACACGTCGACGTCGGCGAGCGACAGCCCGGCCGCCGCGACGACCTCCCGCGTGACCTCGGCCATGCGGTTGACGGCATGCTTGAACGTCTCGTGCCCGTCCATCTCGATCGTCGCGCCATCCGCGCGGGAGAGGTAAAGGAACTCGGGCGAGGCGGCGTCGTGGCGCAGCAGGATCGGCCCGACGCGCCCGGCGCCTGGCGCCGTCGGCGCCAGCACGACGGCGCCGGCGCCGTCGGCGAACAGCATCGCCGTCTGCTTGGAGTCGTGGTCGGTGATGCGGCTGACGAAGTCGGCGCCGACGACGAGCACCCGCTCGGCGCGTCCGCTTTCGACGTGTGCCGCGCCGAGCGAGAGCGCGGTCAGGAAGCCGGTGCACGCGGCGTTGACCTCGACCGTGCCGGCGTGCGAGGCCCCGAGCTCGTGCGCGAGCGCGGCGGCCGCGTTCGGCATGCGGTCGTCGGCCGTGAGCGTGCCGACGACGACGAGGTCGAGGTCGGCCGCATCGACGCCCGTCCGCTCGAGCGCCTGGCGGCTCGCGCTCGCCGCGACGTCGGTCAGCCGCTCGTCCGGCTCGGCATGGCGGCGCTCGCGGATGCCGGTGCGCGTGTAGATCCACTCGTCCGTCTTGCCGATCCGCGCGGCGACGTCGTCGTTGCTCACGCCGCGGCGCGGCAGCTCGGCGCCGACGGACAGGATCGCCGCGCCGCGCAGCTCGCGGGCCGGCGGCCAGGCGACCTCGGCAGCCGGCGTGAGCAGCGCTGCTTCCTCAGGCACGGACTTCCTCCAGCATCTGCGCGGCGGCAAGCGCCGCGGCGTCCGGCACGGTGCGCTTGACGAGGCCGGTGAGGACCTTGCCGGGGCCGGTCTCGACGAAGCGCTCGACCCCCTGCGCGCGCAGCGCGAGCAGCGTCTCGCGCCAGCGCACGGGCAGCGTCAGCGCGTCCGCGAGCCGCGCGCGCACGTCGTCGAACGGGGCGACCGAGATCGAGCTGAGGACCGTGACGGCGGGCGGGGCGAAGTCGATCCGCGCCAGCGCCGCCTCCAGCTCAGGTCGGGCGCCCGCCATCGCGGGCGAGTGGAACGCGCCCGTCACCGGCAGCGGCACCGCGCGCAGCCCGTGCTCGCGCGCCGCCTCGCCGGCCGCCCCGAAGGCCGTCCGCGCGCCGGAGAGCACGACCTGGTTGGGCGCGTTGTCGTTCGCGACCGTGAGGCCGGACGCCTGCGCGACCGCGCCGGCATGGTCGGCCGCGCCCGGGCCGAGCAGCGCGAGCATCGAGCCGTCGCCGGCGCGCTCGCCCGACTCCTGCATCAGCCGTCCGCGCGTCGCGACGAGCCGCAGCCCGTCCTCCGCGCTCAGCGCGCCGGCGGCCGCCAGCGCGGCGACCTCGCCGAGCGAGTGCCCGGCGTACGCGACCGCGGTCACCCCGGCGTCGCGCAGCCGCTCGAAGCCGACGACGCTCGCGCAGTAGATCGCCGGCTGCGCGAAGCGCGTTCCGTCCTCCACGCGCGCGAACGGGTCCTCGCCGACGACCTCGCCCGCGAGCGCGAGCAGCTCCGGCCGCGCCGCCGCGACCTCGTCGCGCATCTCGGCGGTCTGGCTGCCCTGGCCCGGAAAGAGGAATGCGGTGGACGGCGGCACCGATGCCATCGTTCGCCACCGCCCGCGCATCCACTACCCAGGGCGACAAGCGCACCCCCCGCTTGGGGGGAGGGCTCAGCCCAACAGCCCGATGCGCTGCGCGCGCTGCACCGCCTCGGCGCGGTTGCGCGCCTTGAGCTTGCGGTAGAGCGCGCTCGTGTGCTCCTTGACCGTGTGCGGCGAGAGGTAGAGCTGGGCGGCGATCTCGCGATTCGTCGAGCCGCCGGCGATCAGCGCGAGCACCTCCTGCTCGCGCTGGGAGAGCAGCGTCGAGGGCTGGTCGGACTGCGGCGGGAACATCGTCATCCCGAGCCCGACCATCCGCACCGCCATCGCGACGTCGTGCGCGCCCCAGTCCTTCGAGACGAAGCCGGACGCGCCGGCCGCCTTCGCCGCCTGCGGGGAGATCCGGCCGGCGCCGGAGATCAGCAGCACGCGCGTCTCGGGCGACTGCGCGCGGATCGTCTCGCACAGGTCCGCGCCCGACTCGTGGCCGAGGAAGAGGTCCACCAGCGCGACATGCGGTCGGTAGCGGCTCGTCAGCTCGAGCGCCTCGCTCGCGTTGCGCGCCGCGAGGCAGCGTTCGACCCACGTCTGCTCGCCGAGGAGCTGGCGAAAGCCCCAGTGCACGACGTCGTGGTCGTCGACGACGAGCACGCGCAGGCGCCGCTCCTCGCTCATCCCTCCGCCTCCCCGGCGGCGAGCTGCGAGAGCGACGCCGCGCCCGCGACCGGCACGACGAGTCGCACGCGCCAGCACGCCGAGTCCGCCGAGCGGTCGGCGCCGAACTCGACGAAGCCGCCGTGCTGGAGCGCCTCGAACGCCGCGAGCCGCAGCCCCATCCCGGCGCCGCGCCCCTCCTCGACCGGATGGACGCCGTCGTTGCGCACCTCCAGCGAGAACGTGTCCCCGTCGTGCTGTACGAGCACGTCCACGCGCGTCGGCGCGGCGTGCTTGGCGACGTTGCGCAGCGCCTCCGAGAGGACCCCCTGCGCGACGCCCTCCAGCCGCGGCGGCACCTCCGCCTCGCTCGACCATCTGACCTCGATCGGCAGGCCGGTCTCCTTCGCCAGCCGCGGGATCTCGGCGCGCAGCGTCGTGCCGGTCTCGTAGGCGACCGGCGCCAGCGGCCGCTCCAGCGCCGAGCGCAGGTCGGCGAGCGCCTCCATCATCTCGGTGCGGCAGCGCTCGCGCTGCTCGTCGCTCAGCGGCCGCTGTGCGCTCAGCACGAGCGAGACGCCGAACAGCCGCTGCATCACGCGCTCGTGGATCTCGCGCGCGAGGTCGATCCGCTCGCCGAGCCGGCGCGTGCGCTCCTGCTGGCGCGTCGCCCTGCGCGCGGTCGCGGCCAGCGCCGCCGTCTTGCCGAGCGTCCACATCAGGTGGCGCTCGCCGTCGGCCAGCTCGAAGTCGCCGCCGCCGCGGTCGGCGGCGATGATCCCGTACTTGTGCCCGGCGGCCGCCAGCGGCGTGCAGACGAGCGAGGTGATCCCGAGCAGCGCGGCGTAGTCGCGCGGAACCTCGCGTTCGATCGCGTCGGAGTGGACGACGATCACGCGGTCCTCGGCGAGCGCGCGCTGCGCGATCGGCGCCTGGTCGAGCGTCGGCCGCAGCGCGGCGAGCCGCGTGTAGGAGATGCCGTGCGAGCCGACCGCGCGCACGCGCTGGCGCCCGACGTCGTAGAGGAAGATCGCCGCGCGGCGCATCGTCGTCAGGCGGCAGATCGCCTCGCAGATGCGGTGGTAGAACTCGCTCGAGGTCGTGTCGCTCTCGATCTCCGAGAGCAGGTCGACGAACACCTCGAGCGGCTCGACCCCCGCGAACAGGCTCGTCTCTCGTGCCCGAGACGGAGAGCTCGCGGTACTCACAAGCGCCGATCGTACGCCTCAGGCGCGCACGACGCCCGCCGCGCTTCGCTCCAGAAATGGGTGCGCTTGGCGGATCTCGTAGAGCGTCGTGCGCTCGGCGGCGGGGCGGCCAGCGGCGTGGGCGGCGGCGATCAACTCGGACGGGTCGAGCTTGACGCCGTGATAGCTGCCGGCGAGGCGGCTGATCGACTCCTCCATCAGCGTGCCGCCGAGGTCGTTGACCCCCCAGCGCAGCGACTCCGTCGCGGCCTCCAACCCCATCTTGACCCAGGACGCCTGCACGTTAGGGATCGTGCGGCCGAGCGCGAGGCGGAAGACCGCGGTGTGCTTGAGATTCTCCTCGCGGCTGATCTCCTCGACGCCGTGCGTGCGGCCGAGCAGCGTGTGGAACGGGATGAACGACAGCGGCACGAACTCGGTGATCCCGCCCGTGCGCTCCTGGAGGGCGCGGATCACGCGCATGTGCTCGGCCAGCTCCCACGGCTCCTCGATGTGCCCGAACATCACCGTGCTCGTCGAGCGCAGGCCGGCGGCGTGCGAGGCCTCGATCACCTCGACCCAGCGCGCGACCGGCAGCTTGTTCGGGCTGATCCGCTCGCGCACGCCGTCGTGCAGGACCTCGGCCGCGGTCCCCGGCGTCGAGCCGAGCCCGGCGTCGCGCAGCCGCGCGAATATCTCGGAGAGCGGCAGGCCGCTGATGTCCTGCATGTGCGCGATCTCCATCGGGGAGTAGGCGTGCAGGTGGAGGTCGGCCCCCGCCCGCGCGGCGGTGCGCTTGGCCAGCCGCAACCACCCGAGGTAGTCCTCCAGCGTCCAGTCCGGGTGGATGCCCGACTGGATGCACAGCTCGGTTGCGCCGTAGTCGAGCGCCTCGTGGATGCGACGCACGAACTCGCCCTCGTCGTGCTCGTAGGCGTCCGGGGACCGCTTGCCCTGCCCGAAGCCGCAGAACGCGCAGCCGACCGTGCAGACGTTGCTGATGTTGATGTTGCGGTTGACGACGAACGTGACCGTCTCGCCCGCCAGCTCGGCGCGCAGCTCGTCGGCCGCCTGGCGCAGCTCCTCGATCGCCTCCGGCCGCGTCTCGGCGAACAGCGCCGTCAGCTCCTCGCGCGTGAGCCGGCCGCCGTCGCGCGCCTTCTCGACCGCCGGACCGACCAGGTCGGCGTCGATCGCGAACGGCGCCTCCTGGCGCCCGCTGCCGCGCCGCGGGATGAAGCTCCAATAGCGCGCCTTGATCGTGTCGAGCACGCCCTGCGCGACCCATTCGCTGTCGACGAATTGCGGATAGACGCACAGCCGCTCCGTCAACGCCACACCATCCGCCGCGAGTCGCTTGCGCACCTGATGCGGCGACGGGAACGGATGCTCCGGCGAGATGTGGTCCCCGTTGGCGCTCAAGCCCCCCAGGTCGGTCGCCCCCGCCGCGACCAGCTCCGGCCACCAGTCGGCGAGGTTCGGCGGGACCTGGATGCCGACGTCCGGCATCAGTCGCCGGCACTCGCCGATCAGCCGCTTCATCCCGTCGATGGACACGGGTCCCGCCCCCCGCTCCCTGCCACCCGCGCCGCCCTGCGCCCACGCCGGCGGCGGCACGTCCGGCTGCTCCGCCACCCCCGTGCGCCAGTAGCGCTCCGCCGCCGCCGTCGCGACCTCCCCCGGCTCGCGCCGGTAATCGCGCTCGTGCGGCACGAAGTTCTGGAGGATCACCTCCTGGAGATGGCCGTGCTCGGCGTGCACCGCCGCGAGCGCCTCCAGCGCCGCGACGCGGTCCTCCTCCGTCTCGCCGATGCCGACGAGGATCCCGCTCGTGAACGGAATCCGCAGCTCGCCGGCGTCCCGGATCGTGCGCAGGCGCAGCGCCGGATCCTTCGTCGGCGAGCCCTGATGCGCGACCAGATCCGGCCGCGTCGACTCCAGCATCAACCCCTGCGAGGCGGTCACCTCGCGCAGCCGCGCCAGCTCCTCGCGCGACACGGCGCCGAGGTTCGTGTGCGGCAGCAGCCCGCGCTCCAGCGCCCGCTCGCAGCACCACGCCACGTACGCGACGAAGTCCGCGAAGCCCAGCTCCGCGAGCCGCGCGCGCACGCCCGGATGGTGCGCCGGGTCGTCGCCCGTCAGCACCAGCAGCTCCTTCACGCCGCGCCGCGCCGCGCCGTCGATCAGCGCCTCGACCTCGTCCGGCGCATGCAGGTGCGCCCGGTGCGTCTGAAACGCGCAGTACTTGCAATGCGAGACGCACGTCCGCGACAACGACAACGTGACATTGCGCGAGAACGTGACGCGGCGGCGCATCCTCGCCGGAGTGTAGTCGCGCCCGCCCGCCAGCTCCGCACCCGTCGCCGCCCCACGCATCGCCACGCCGCGACTGACGCACGGCAGCGCGAGGCGCCACATTTTCCGCCAACACCGCGCGCGCTTTTCGCGAACCGCGGCAGACACGCAACGCGGCCGCTCCCAGCATCCCGCCGCGTGGACGACTTCCCCTCGATGAAGGCCCGCCGCCTGCTCGCGATCCTGATGCGAGAACCGCTCAACTACCGCGTGGTGCGGCAAACGGGATCGCACCGGACCCTCCATGCACCAGGGCGGCCTCCGGTGACGTTCGGATTCCATGACAGCCGAACGGTCCGGCCAAGCACGGTGCGGAAGATCCTCTGTCGCCAAGTGGGCCTTGAACCCGACGAGGCGCGCCGGCTACTGTGAGGACGATGCTTTCGATTCGCGTTGAGTACGAGCAGGACGAGGACACCTGGGTGGCCACCTCGCCGGACCTCGAGGAGAACTGGATCGCTGTCGGCGAGTCGCTTGATGAGGCGCGCTCCCTCGCCGAGGAAGGCATCCGCTTCGTGCTCGAGCGTGACGACGTGAGCGTCGTGCATCTCGTTCACACGTCGGCGTAGCGGCCCGGTCACGGCGGCGCGGCGACGTCCGGGGCGGCCGCGTATGCTGCCCGGCCGATGCGCCGGATTCTCCCCCTCCTAGCACTGCTCGCGGCCGCGGCGCTGGCGCTCGGCGCTTGCGGCAGCAGTTCGAGCGACAAGCGCTCGCCGAACGCGGACGCGACGCTGATGCTCGACTTCACGCCGAACGCGGCGCACGCCGGCATCTATACGGCCGTCGCGCGCGGCTTCGACACGGCGGAGGGCGTACGCCTGCACGTGCGCGTCCCCGGCGCCTCGACCGACGCGGTCAAGCTGCTGCTGGCCGGCCGCACGCAGTTCTCGGTGATGGACATCCACGACCTCGCGCTGGCGGACGCGCAGGGCCGCGACCTCGTGGCGGTGATGTCGATCGTCCAGCGACCGCTCGCGGCCGTGCTCGCGCAGCCCGACGTCAGGACGCCGCGCGCGCTGGAGAGCCGCAAGGTCGGCGTCACCGGCCTGCCGAGCGACGACGCCGTCCTGCGCTCGATCGTCACCGGCGCCGGCGGCGACGACGCGAAGGTCGACAAGGTCACGATCGGCTTCAACGCCGTCCCAGCGCTGCTGGGCGGAAGAGTCGCGGGCGCGACCGCCTTCTGGGACGTCGAGGGGATCGCGCTGAAGAGCAAGCGCCCGGGCACGCGCGAGTTCCGCGTCGACGACTACGGCGCGCCGCCCTATCCCGAGCTCGTGCTCGTGACGACGCGCGCCACGCTGCGCGACGACCGCCCGCTCGTCGACGCGACCGTGCGCGCGCTCGTGCGCGGCTACGGCGTCGCGGTGCACGACCCCGCCAGCAGTCTCGCCGACCTCGAGGCCGCCGTCCCCGGCCTCGACGCCCACCAGCTCGCGGCCCAGCTCGACGCGCTCGAGCCCGCCCTCTCGCCCCCCGGCGAGCGCATCGGCGCGCTCGATCCTCAGGTGCTCGCGCGCTGGGCGCAGTGGGAGGCGCGCTTCGGGATCGTCAAGCGCCCGCCCGACGTCGCCCGCCTGTTCGACACGCGCCTGCTGGCGCAGTCGGCCGCCAAGAGCGACGACGCCGGCTGAGCCTCAGCCGCGCATGAGCAGCCGGTTCGCTCCGCGCCCCATCGCGCGGTGCACCAGCCGCGGCGCGACGATCCGCAGCGCCGCGGCGATCCAGTACGCGCGCGGGACGTAGCGCTCGGCGCGGCCGCCGGGGCCGGCGTCCATGATCGCCTCGGCGACGCGCTCCGGCTTCGAGACGATCCAGCGGGTCGCCCCGCGGTCGACGAGCATTCTCTGCGGGAAGCCCTCGGTCGCGACGAAGCCGGGCAGCACGAGCCCGACGTGCACGCCGTGCGGCTTCTCCTCCAGGTGCAGCGAGTCGGTCCAGCCGGCGAACGCGAACTTGCTGGCGCTGTAGGCGCCGCCGCCGGCGCGCCCGACGCGGCCCGCGGTCGAGGCGACGTTCACGATCGAGGAGGGCGCCGAAGCCCGCAGCAGCGGCAGCAACGCCTCGGTCAGCCGCACCTGCGCGTCGAAGTTGAGCACCATCGTGCGCTGCACGTTCGCCCAGCCGCCCTCGCCGAACGGCGCGTTCCACGAGGCGCCGGCGTTGTTGATGAGCAGGTCGAGCCGGCCGCCATGCTCGCCCTCCACCGCCGCCCGTACTCGGGCCGGCGCGTCGTCGTCGGTCAGGTCGACCGCCACGACGGTCGCGCCGCCGATCTCGTCCGCCAAGGCGCGCAGCCGCTCCTCGCGGCGCGCCACCAGCACCAGCCGCGCGCCGGGCTCAGCCGCGAGACGGCGCGCCGCGGCCTCCCCGATCCCGCTCGACGCCCCCGTGATGACCGCGATCATGCGCCGGGAGTCTGCCGATCGCGCACCCGGCGCGCGCCGACTACTGAGCCCGCAGCGCGCGGAACTCGCGGACGGCCGACTCCGGCCGGCCCCACGTCTGCGTGACCTCGACGCGCCCGCTGCGCACCTCGCGCACGGCCAGCTCGCCCGCGATCCGGGCGTCGTCGAGCAGTCTCAGCGCGCCGTGGACGGCCGGCGCGGCGGCCGCGTGCCCGAAGCGGTGCGCGACGAGGATGCGCCAGTGCCAGTCGTGTCTGGAGTACGGCTGCGCGTTGCACGTGACGAGATAGACCGCCGCGTCGACGTAGCGCGCCTCGTCGTGCAGGCGCAGGTCCAGCTCGAGGTCGGTCCAGTCGTCGGGGAGCGAGTCGACGATCTGCTGGAAGGTGTCGGCGAGTCGCATCGGCTCGAAGCGTAGCCGGCTCAGCCCGCGAGCGTCTGGACGAGCAGGAAGCCGTTGAGCGCGACGATCGCGACGGCGATCGCCCACGCGACGCCGGTCGTCGTGCGGCTGTTCACGAACGCGCCCATCACATCGCGCCGGCTCGTCAGCAAGACGAGCGGGATCAGCGCGAACGGGATCCCGAACGACAGCACGACCTGGCTGATCACGAGCGTGCGCGTCGGGTCGAAGCCGAGCGCGAGCACGAGCAGCGCCGGCGTCATCGTCACGAGCCGCCGCAGCACGAGCGGGATCGTGCGGCGGATGAAGCCCTGCATCACGACCTGGCCGGCATAGGTGCCGACGCTCGAGCTGGCGAAGCCGGAGGCGAGCAGCGCGACGGCGAACGCGAGCGCGGCGCCACCGCCGACCAGCGTCTTGAAGCCGTTGTAGGCGCCCTCGATCGAGTCGACGCCGGTCAGCCCCGAGCCGTGGAACAGCGACGCCGCGACCGTCAGCATGAGGATGTTCACGACGCCCGCGAGCGCCATCGCGATCAGCACGTCGATCCGCATGAAGCGGAACAGCTCGTGGCGCTCGTCGTCGTCGCGCGCGCGGATGCGGTCCTGCGTGAGCGCCGAGTGCAGGTAGATCACGTGCGGCATCACCGTCGCGCCGAGGATCCCGGCCGCGAGCAGCACCGACCCGCTGCCGTCGAAGCGCGGCACGAGCAGGCCGTGCGCCGCGGCGCCCCAGTCGGCGCCGATCTTCAGCGTCTCGTAGAGGAAGCCGAGCAGCACGATCGCCATCAGCCCGCCGACCGCCAGCTCGAAGCGCCGGTAGCCGCGCGCCTGGAGGCCGAGGATCGCGAAGGCGACGGCGCCGGTCATCAGCCCGGCCGCGAACAGCGGCACCCCGAACAGCAGGTTGAGCCCGATCGACGCGCCGACGAACTCGGCGAGGTCGGTCGCCATCGCCACCAGCTCGGCCTGGAGCCACAGCCCGATCGACGCTCGCCGCCCGAGCTGCTCGCGGCAGAGCTCGGGCAGGTTGCGGCCGGTCGCCAGCCCGAGCTTCGCCGACAGCGTCTGGACGACCATCGCGATCAGGTTCGCGAGCAGCACGACCCACAGCAGCAGGTAGCCGTACTTCGCGCCGCCGGCGACGTTCGTCGCGAAGTTGCCCGGGTCGACGTAGGCGATCGCGGCGACGAAGGCCGGGCCGAGCAATGGCAGGACCCCGCGCAGACCGCCGCGCGAGCGGATCCGCTCCAGCGCGCTCGGCGCTGGCGGGCCAACCGTCAGCGGTGCGTCGCGGAGCGGCGGTGGGGCTGGGCTCACCCGGCCAATTGTGGCACATCTAAAACTCAGATGTGGAGTACCGCAGACGGTCCTGGAGCGGAACGACCCGCTCGCTATCCTCGACCGCGTGGAGACGGCCCGGTCCCCCAGACTCGATCAGCAGCGCGTCGTGCGCGACGGCTGCGGGCTGCTCGACCGCTCCGAGCGCGGCAAGCTCGCGTTCAGCGGCGGCGATGCGAAGCCTTTCCTGCAAGGCCAGGTGACAAACGACGTCGAGCGCCTCGCCCCCGGGCAGGGCTGCTACGCAGCGCTGCTGAGCCCGAAGGGCAAGATGCTCGGCGACCTGCGGATCCTCGACGCGGGCGAAGAGCTGCTGCTCGACACCGAGCGCGGCGCGTTGCAGGCGATCTTCAACGCGCTGCACCGCGCGCGCCTCGGCTTCGACGCCGAGCTGCACAAGCGCACGCTCGAGCGCGGGCTGCTGTCGCTCGTCGGCCCGGACGCGCGCCGTGTCGCCGGCGCGGCAGCGGGAGAGCTTCCGCGCGAGGAGCACGCGCACGGCACCGTCGACGTCGACGGCATCGCCGCGCGGGCGATCGTCACGGACCTGGGAATCGACCTGCTGTGCGACGCCGCGGACACCGAGGCGCTCGTCGCAGCGCTGCGCGCGCGCGGCGCCGTCCCGGTGGCCGAGGAGGCGGTCGAGACGCTGCGCGTCGAGCACGGCCGCCCGCGCTACGGCATCGACCTCGACGAGACGACGATTCCGCAGGAGGCCGACCTCAACGCGCGCGCCGTCTCGTTCGAGAAGGGCTGCTACGTCGGCCAGGAGACGGTCGCGCGCCTCTACTACAAAGGCAAGCCCAACCGCCGCCTGCGCGGCCTGCGGCTGTCGGCGCCGGTCGCGCGCGGCACCGAGCTGACGCTCGACGGCAAGCCGGTCGGGCGGCTCGGCAGCGTCGTCGTCTCGCCGGCGCACGGGCCGATCGCGCTCGCGCTCGTGCGCCGCGAGGCCGAGCCCGGCGCGACGCTGCACGCCGGCGGCGCCGAGGCGACGGTCGTGGAGCTGCCGTTCTAGTCCCGGTGTCGTGTCGCGACCGTCGGCCTGGGTAGGATGATCAGTGCACGGGGTCACCGTCGAAGGAAGGAGGCGCCCGATGACCACATTCGCAGCCGACCACGACACGAGCCGCTTGCTCGAGCAGCTCGCCGAGCGGACACGTACGGCGTGGGAGGACTACCGCGTCAGCACCACGGAGCTCGCCGGGTCGGATTACGAGCAGGCCGAGCTGATCTCCTGGGAGCGCCTCCAGCGCGCCCTGACCGAGGTGGCGGACGAGCGCGAACGACTCGCCGACGGCGCGGTCGTCGGCGAGGACGCGACGGCGTAGCGGCCCGAGCCGGCCGCGCGCAGCAGTGCGGGTCGGCGGCGAGGAGCGCCCGCGTCCGGACGCGGGCTCGCGATTGACTGGCCAGTCGGCTAAGGTTCCCGCGCAGCGGCGGGTGGGGGTGCCGTTGGCGATCACCCGACAGCCAAGAGGAGACCCGGAGCCACGATGCGGACGCGGATGCTCGGAGCGCTCAGCGCCACGGCGCTCGCCCTTGCCATCGCCGGCTGCGGCAGCAGCGGCGGCAGCTATGCGAACGCCGCACGGCCGCCGGCGCCGGTCTCCGTCTCGATCTACCTGACGGACACGCGCGTGTCGGTCTCCCCGTCGCACGTGGGCGCCGGCCCGGTGCTGCTGCTGATCGCGAACGAGAGCACGCGCTCGCGCAACGTGACCTTGACCGCGCCCGCCGGCACGGGCGACGCGTGCGTGACGGCCGACGCCTCCAGCGGTCCGATCAACCCGCAGGGCACCGCCCGCGTCAAGCTCCCGCTCGTGCAGGGGACCTGCGCGGTCGGCGACGCGGCGAGCACGCTGCCGCCCGCGCAGCTCGTCGTCGGGCCGGAACGCCGGAGCGCGCAGCAGGACCTCCTCCAGCCCTGAGCCTGAGGGGCGCCTCGCCGCGCCTGGCGGCGTCCGCCGCCCGGGCTAGCGTGCGGGCGCGATGCAGGTCCTCGACAGCGTCGACGAACGCGCGCTCGATGCGCTGAGCACGCGCGACGAGTTCTTCTGGCTCGACCTCGTCGCCCCCGCCGACGAGCAGCTCGCCGCGCTCGGCGAGCGCTTCGGCTGGCATCCGCTCGCGCTGGAGGACACGCAGCACTTCGGGCAGCGGCCGAAGCTCGACCGCTACGACGACCAGATGCTGATCGTCTTCTACGGCGCCCACCCCGCCGACCCGACGACGCGGCTGATCGAGGTCCACATGCTCGTCAGCGGCTCGTGGGTCGTGACGGTCCGCCGCGACCCGTGCGAGCAGCTCGACGCGCTGCGCGCCCGGCTCGCCGCGCAGGACGGCAACAGCGAGCAGTTCGTCGTCTATCGCATCCTCGACACGCTCACCGACACCTTCTTCCCGGTGCTGGCGGGCATCGACGACGCGATCGACGAGCTCGAGGACCAGATCGTGCTCCGGCCCGACGACGAGCAGCTCCAGCGCCTCTTCCACCTCAAGCGCGGGCTCGTGACGCTGCGGCGCGTCGTCACGCCGCAGCGCGACCTCGCCGCCCGCACGATCGAGGAGATCGCCGAGCTGCCCGGCCTCGAGCCCGGCACGCGCGACTACTTCCGCGACGTCTACGACCACCTGATCCGCGTCTCGGACATGGTCGACTCCTACCGCGACCTGCTGACGAGCGCGATGGACGTCTATCTCTCGACCGTCTCCAACCGCCTCAACGTGGTGATGAAGCAGCTCACGGTCGTCGCGACGATCTTCCTGCCGATCACGGCGCTGACCGGCTTCTTCGGCCAGAACTTCGCGTGGCTCGTGCGTCACATCACGACGGGGACCGACTTCGTCGTGTGGGGCGTCGGCGGGATCGTCCTCTCCTGCGTGCTGCTGCTGGTCTGGTTCAAGCGCAACGACTTCATCTGAGCTGGATAGGCGACCCTCCTCGCATGGGTACGATGCGGGCCTTCCGCCGTTCTTATCGACCCTGAAGAGGTGCCGTGTGGCTGTTGACGTGAGCCAGGTCGCGACGGTCGCGACCGAGCCGGGCGAGCTGCCCGAGACGATGACCGCGTGGGTGATCCGTGAGGAGCGCCTCGGCGAGCCCGTGGACGCCTTCCAGATCGAGCAGATCGAGACGCCGCAGCCGGGCGCCTTCGAGGTTGTCGTGCGCGTGATGGCTGCCGGCGTCAACTTCAACAACGTGTGGGCGGCCCTCGGGGAGCCAGTCTCGGTCATGAGGTATGGAGACCACCCGCAGTACGGCCACCACATCGGCGGCTCCGACGCGTCCGGCATCGTCTGGAAGGTCGGCGACGGCGTCACGCGCTGGCAGGTCGGCGACGAGGTCGTGATCCACTGCAACCAGGCGTCCTACGAGGACCCCGAGGTGCACGGGCTCGACCCGCTCGCCGCGCCCTCCCAGCGGATCTGGGGCTACGAGACGACGTGGGGCTCGTTCGCCCAGTTCACGAAGGTGCAGGCGCAGCAGCTCCTGCCGAAGCCGAGACATCTGTCGTGGGAGGAGGCGGCTTCGTACGGCCTCACCTACTTCACCGCCTACCGCATGCTGATGGACCAGGCGAAGCTCCAGCCCGGCCATCGTGTGCTGATCTGGGGCGCGGCCGGCGGCCTCGGCGTGTTCGCCACGCAGCTCTGCAAGATCGCCGGCGCGCAGTGCGTGGGCGTCGTGTCGAGCGCGGAGAAGGGCGAGCTCATCAAGCAGCTCGGCGCGGTCGACTACATCGACCGCAACGACTTCAGCGGCATGATGCGCCGCGGCGGCGAGGACAAGGACGCCGAGAAGGCGCGCTTCAAGGAGTCCAAGCGCTTCTGCGGCGTGGTCGAGGAGAAGCTCGGCGGCGCGCCCGACATCGTCTTCGAGCATGTCGGCAGAGCGACGTTCCCGACCTCGGTGCTGTGCGTCAAGCCGTTCGGCAAGGTCGTCATCTGCGGCGCGACCTCGGGCTATCAGCTCGACTTCGACGTGCGCTACCTGTGGATGCGCCAGAAGCAGATCATCGGCTCGCACTTCGCGAACGCGTGGGAGGCGCTGAAGGCGAACGAGCTGATCGAGCACTCGCTCGTGCGGCCGGTGCTGTGGCAGACGATGGGCTTCGAGAAGGTCGCCGAGGCGCACCAGCTCCTGCGCGACAACAAGCACCTCGGCAAGATCGCGATCCTCGTCGGCGCGACCGACGAGGGCCAGGGCAAGACCGCCGAGGGGCCGGGCGCGATCCGGGCGGAGGTCGGGGCGTAGAGCCGCCCCGACCCGCCGACCGCTAGGATCCCGCGCCCGTGGCCGGAGTCGTTCACATCCCCTGGTACGCGACGCTCTTCCGCGGCGACAAGTTCGCCGCCGCGGTCAGCGAGGCGGCCGCCGCGTCGCTCCGCTACGGCGCGACGCAGTACCGCGTCCACCGCTCGCGCGACGACAGCTACAGAATCCTCCAGATGGTGTGGTTCAAGACGAGACTCGACTGGGAGCGCTACTGGGAAGGGCCGGAGATGCTCGCCCTGCGCACGAACCACATGGGGCAGTACCAGGTGCCGGTCCTCTACGTCTGGAACGACGAGGTCGTGGCCGACGTGATCGAGCAGACCGAGCCCGCCGGGCCGACGGCGCACGGCGCGCCGGCGTAGCGCGCTACGAGGCCGGCTGGAGCGCGGCTTCGCCGACCGTGCGCGCCGCGCGCAGCGCGAGGTCGAGCTCGAAGCGCCCGTCGGGGTCGTCGAGCGCCGCGCCGAAGCAGTCGCGCAACTGGCCGAGCCGGTAGCGCACCGTCTGCGGGTGGACGCCGAGCCGCTCTGCGACCTCCGTCTGGCGCCCCTGCGCCGCCAGCCAGGCGGCGAGCGTCTCAGCCAGGCGCGCGCGGGTACCGGCGCGCAGGCAGGCGAGCGGCGCGAGACGGTCGCGCACCAGCTCCTGCGTCAAGCGCGGATCGCTGTGCAGCAGCAGCTCGGCGGCGTGTGCGTTGCTCTCGATCAGGCCGCTCGGCGCGATCGCACCCTGCTCGACGAGCTCCAGCACCGCCCGCGCGCGCAGGAAGCTCACGCGCGCCTCGCTCCAGGGAACGACCGGGCCGAGCGCCGCGTGGCGCGGGGCGATGGCCGCGCGCAGCGCGGCGCGGCCTCCGGGCGCGTCGGGGTCGGACACGATCGCGCACGCGACGCCGCCGACCGGCTCGACGATCGCCGCCGCCAACGCGTGCAGCATGCGCTCGTGGTCGCCCTGCGGGAAGACCAGCACGGCGACGCGCTCGGGCAACGGCCAGCGCGCGCGCCGCGCGGCCTGCTCGGCCTCCTCGCGGTCGAGCGGCGCCTCGCGCAGCAGCGCGCGCACGAGGTGCTGGCGGCGCACCCGCAGCTCGCCGACGACGAGCGTCTGCTCGCGCGCGTAGCCCTCGGCCGAGAGCGCCGAGAGCTCGTCGATGTAGGCGAAGATCGCCTCCGCCAGCAGGTAGAGCGTCTCGGGCTCCAGCCCGGCCGCCATGCCCGCCTCCCAGAAGCGCCGCCAGGCGACGCGCGCCCCGACGCGGTAGGCCGACAGCAGCGCCTCGAGGCTGCGTCTGGAGCGCACCTCTCCGCGGCCGAGGTCGATGTAGACGCGCTTGCGCGGCGTGCGCCCGCCCGAGCCGATGTCGGCGACGAACTGGCGCAGCGCCTCCTCGACGCCGACGCGCAGGCCGCGGCCGAAGGCGCCCTCGAGCGGGCGCGCGTAGGCGGGCACCTCGGCGCGGACGGCCTCGATGATCTCCTCGGCGACGCCGGGCAGCTCGTCGGCGAGCGCCGCGGTCACCTCGCAGGGCAGCCGATGCCAGGGCCGTGAGACGGTCTCGGTCGGCACGACGGCGGACCCTAACGGATTTTGTGTGTCGGCCACAACAGATCGGGCATCTTCCGCCTGGATCTCATGGACCTTCCGCAGTTTTTCTCCTTGAAGGCGAAGGCCGCTCGGCGCCGAAAGTAGGGTGCGCACCATGACCCGCGCCCACCGCATCTCCAACCTCGTCGCCGTCGTGCTCCCGTTCGCCATGTTCCTGCTGGCCATCGCGCTGCTGTGGAACAAGGCGATCCACTGGGAGGACCTGGCGATCTTCGCGTTCATGTACGCGATCACCGGCTTCGGCATCACGATCGGCTACCACCGCCTGTTCACGCATCGCGCGTTCGAGACCTCCAGAGCGATGCGCGCGCTGCTCGCCATCGCCGGCTCGATGGCGGTCGAGGGCAGCGTCATCACGTGGGTCGCCGACCACCGCAAGCACCACGCCTTCGCGGACGAGGAGGGCGATCCCCACAGCCCGCACGTCGACGCCGAGGAGGGCTTCGTCGGCGCGCTCAAGGGCCTCTGGCACGCGCACGTCGGCTGGATGCTCGGCGACAAGACCCACGGCCGCGCCTCCGCGCGCCGCTTTGCGCCGGACCTGATCGACGACGCGCCGATCCGCTGGGTCAACCGCACGTTCCTCTTCTGGGTCGGCGTGACGCTATTCGTCCCGTTCCTGCTCGGCTTCGCGCTCAGCGGCTTCTCGCTCGTCGGCGGCCTGCTCGGGTTGCTGTGGGGCGGCTTCGTGCGGATCTTCCTGCTGCACCACATGACGTGGTCGATCAACTCGGTCTGCCACTTCTTCGGGCGGCGCCGCTACGAGACCGACGACGAGTCGCGCAACGTCTTCTGGCTCGCGCTCCCCTCGCTCGGCGAGTCGTGGCACCACAACCACCACGCCTTCCCGACCTCCGCCTTCCACGGCCTGCGGCCGCTCGAGCGCCTGGCCGACCCGAGCGGCCTCGCGATCGGCGCGATGGAGAAGCTCGGGATCGTCTGGAACGTCGTGCGCGTCAGCCCCGAGCGGCAGGCGAGCAAGGCGCTGGTCGGGGCCGCTTGAGCATTCGCGCGGGCGACACCGCTCCGATCGGGTCGCCCGCGCGTTTCAGACACTCGTCGTGCTTTCGCGCCCCCGCTGGATCCCGCTGGCGACCGTCGCCGCGCTGCTGCTGATCGCCGCCCCGGCTGCCGCTGGCGGCTTCGTGCGGGTCGACGGCGGCGTGCTGCGCTTCACCGGTGACGACACGGAGCCGAGCAGCGTGACGATCGGCGACGCCGGCGGCGTGCTCGTGCTCGACGACGACGCGAGCCGCATGACGGCCGGCGCCGGCTGCGTCGCGAGTCCCGACGGGTACGAGGTCCAGTGCCCCGATGCGGGTGTCGCCCAGATCGACGTCAAGGTGGGCCTGCTCGGCAGCGACGTGCGCGTGCGCGCCGACCTGCCCGCGACCATCCAGGGCGGCCCCGGGGACGACGTGCTCGTCGGCGGACCGGCAGACGACGTGATCGACGGCGGCCCCGGCAGCGACATCATCGCCGGCGGCGGTGGCGCCGACGTGCTGAGCGGCGGCTCCGGCACGGACCTCGTGACCTACGCCGACGTGATCGCGGCCGATGGCACGCTGCTGCCGCGGCGCACGCCGGTGACCGTCGCGATCGGGCAGCCCGGCGCGAGCGGCGCGCGCGGCGAGGGCGACACGATCGAGGGCGACGTCGAGCAGGTGCAGGGGGGCGCCGGCAACGACCGCTTCGATCTGCGCGACGGGCGCGCCACCGAAGTCGACTGCGGCGCCGGCCGCGACACGGTCGCGGCCGACCCGCGCGACATCATCGACACGAACTGTGAGCGCTCCAGCGTCGCGCCGCAGCGCGGCGGCGCGCGGATGACGGTCCCGACGCTGCCCTTCCCCTTCCCGGCCGGCGGCGACCGCGGCGTCAGCGCGGTCGCCGTCGGACCGCTGCTGCCGCTCCAGCGCGGCGCGATCGTGCTGCGCGTCTCCTGTCCCGCCGGACTCGGCCTGCTCGCGCTCGTGCCCTCCCAACCATGCAGCGGCCGCGTGCGCTTCATGCGCTTCGACGGCGTCGCGATGGGGACGCAGCGCGTGCGGATAGCGCGCGGCCGCGCGATCACGGTGCGCCTCGCGCTCACCAGCTCACGCGCGCTCGCGCGCCGCGCCGCCGGCCTTCCGGTCACGGTCAGCGCACTCCCCGACTGGGGGCGCGTCCGGCGCGATCTGCGCTTCCGCGTGCGCGGCTGAGCCGCCGCGGTCAGCCCTGCTCCAACGGAGCCATTGTCAGCCCCGCGTCGGCGAGCTGCTCCCAGTAGAGCTCCGCCGGCTCCTGCTGGCCGGTCCAGACGATCGCCTGGCCGGTCGTGTGGATCTGGTTCGCGAACCCGTAGCCGCGGTCGACGTCGACGCCGGGGATGTAGCGGGCGAGCGTGCGGGCGACGTGGTCGAACGTGTTGTGGTCGTCGTTCTTGACGATCACGCGCCAGTGTCCGCCGAGGCCGGAGCCAGGGCCTTGGACACGCGGGCGCTCGATCGTCTGCGTCATCGCGGGCAAGATACCGCCGCTCAGGCGCGCGGCGAAGGCGACTCGGCGCGCTTGCGCCAGTAGCGTTCGAGGCCGAGGTAGATGTGCTCGGGCGGCACGGCGGCGGCGTAGGCCGTCCGCAGCGCGCGATCGCCGGTGCGATCGACGCGGTCGCTCACGGCGGCGGCGACCGTCGCCGGTCCGGCCGCCCGCACGAGCGCGGCGAGCTCGTGCAGCGAGGCGCGCGTCGCCTCCAACTGCTGCTCGACCTCATCGACGCCGCCGAAGTGCGTGAGCGCGAGGCTCGCCGGTCTCCACGCCGCGATCGTGTGGAGCGAGTCCTCCCACGCCTCGACGTCGATGTCGGGCGGCGGCGTCGGCGCGAGCGTGACGTGCGCCGGCGGGATCCGCACCCCCGCCATGTCGCCGACGAACGCGCGCCCGCTGTCCTCGTGCAAGTAGCAGACGTGGTGGGAGGCGTGCCCGGGCGTGTAGGCGACGCGGAGGCGACCGGCGCCGTCGAGCGCGAGCGTCTCGCCGCCGTACAGGACGCGGAGCCGCTCGGCCGGAACCGGCAGCACCTCGCCCCACAGGCGCGCCATCGCCTGCTCGCCGCCGTACAGCTTGCCGGCGCTCGCGAGCAGCCGGGCGGGATCGATCAGGTGCGGCGCGCCGCGCTCGTGCACGTAGACGTCGAGGTCGGGCCAGCGCCGCAGGAGCGCGCCGGTCGCGCCGGCGTGGTCGAGATGGATGTGGGTCAGCAGCAGCGCGCGCGGGCGGAAGCTCTCCCCGAGCGCGTCGAGCAGCGTCTCCAGCGACGACTCCGGGCCGGGATCGACCAGGACGTCGCCGACGCGCCAGCAGCAGATGACGCGCTCAAGCCCTTGGAAGCGGACGTCGAGCGGCTCGACGTCCGCATGATTTGCGCGACCTTCCACGTATTTCCAGCTTACAATCCGCCCCATGAGCGACGACGTCCGGTCCCCCCACCGCCTGCCCGAGCCCGACCGTCCGTGGATGATGCGGACGTACGCCGGCCATTCGACCGCCGAGAAGTCGAACGAGCTCTACCGGCGCAACCTCGCGAAGGGCCAGACGGGCCTCTCGATCGCCTTCGACCTGCCGACGCAGACCGGCTACGACGCCGATCACGAGCTGGCGCGCGGCGAGGTCGGCAAGGTCGGCGTGCCGGTCGCCCATCGCGGCGACATGAAGGCGCTGCTGCACGACATCCCGCTCGACCGCATGAACACGTCGATGACGATCAACGCGACGGCCGCTTGGCTGCTCGCGCTCTACATCGTCACGGCCGAGGAGCAGGGCGTCAGACCCGAGCAGCTCCAGGGCACGACCCAGAACGACATCATCAAGGAGTACCTCTCGCGCGGGACCTACGCCTTCCCGCCCGGCCCGTCGATGCGCCTGATCGCCGACATGGTCGCCTACACGGTCGAGCGCGTGCCGAAGTGGAACCCGATCAACGTCTGCTCCTACCACCTCCAGGAGGCGGGGGCGACGCCGGTGCAGGAGATCGCGTACGCGATGTCCACCGCGATCGCGGTGCTCGACGCGGTGCGCGAGCGCGTGCCCGCGGAGCGCATGGGGACGGTGTTCTCGCGCATCTCGTTCTTCGTCAACGCCGGCGTGCGCTTCGTCGAGGAGCACGCGAAGCTGCGCGCGATGGGCATTCTGTGGGACGAGCTCGGCCGCGAGCGCTACGGCGTCGAGGACCCCAAGCAGCGCCGCTTCCGCTACGGCGTCCAGGTCAACTCGCTCGGCCTCACCGAGGCCCAGCCGGAGAACAACGTCCAGCGGATCGTGCTGGAGGCGCTCGCCGTCACGCTCGGCCGCGACGCGCGCGCCCGCGCGATCCAGCTCCCCGCCTGGAACGAGGCGCTCGGCCTTCCGCGCCCGTGGGACCAGCAGTGGTCGCTGCGCCTCCAGCAGGTGCTCGCCTACGAGACCGACCTGCTCGAGTATCCCGACATCTTCGAGGGCTCCGTCGTGATGGACGGGCTCGTGGACGAGCTGCTGTCCGGGGCCCGTGCCGAGATGGCGATCGTCGCCGAGCACGGCGGCGCGGTCGACGCGGTCCCCTACATGAAAGCCGCGCTGGTCGAGTCGCACCGCGAGCGGATCCGGCGGATCGAGTCGGGCGAGCTGACCGTCGTCGGCCAGAACAGATTCACCGAGACCGAGCCCTCGCCGCTGACGGCCGACGGCGACGGCGGCATCCTCGTCGTGGATGCGGCGGTCGAGCAGCACCAGAAGCAGGCCCTGGCGGCGTGGCGCGCCGCACGCGACCAGGCCGCGGTCGACGCCGCGCTGGCCGAGCTGGCCCGCGTCGCGCAGTCGGACGAGAACGTCATGGAGGCGACGATCGCCGCCGCGCGCGCCGGCGTCACGACGGGCGAGTGGGCGCAGGCGCTGCGCGACGTGTTCGGCTCCTACCGCGCCCCGACCGGCGTCGGCGAGGCCGTCTCGATCGGAGACGACTCGCTGGAGGATCTGCGCGACGAGGTCGAGCGGGTCTCGGACGCGCTCGGCCGCCGCTTGAAGATCCTGGTCGGCAAGCCCGGCCTCGACGGCCACTCCAACGGCGCCGAGCAGATCGCCGTCGCCGCGCGCGACGCGGGCATGGAGGTCGTCTACGAGGGCATCCGCCTGACGCCCGCGCAGATCGCCGCGAGCGCGTTGCAGGAGGGCGTCCACGTCGTCGGCCTCTCGATCCTGTCCGGCTCGCACCGCGAGCTGATCCCGAGCGTGATCGCGGCGCTGCGGGAGGCCGGCGTCGGCGACGTGCCGGTGATCGTCGGCGGGATCATCCCCGTCGCCGACGAGGCGCCGTTGAAGGCAGCCGGCGTCGCCGCCGTCTACACGCCCAAGGACTTCGACATCACGCGGATCATGCGCGACGTCGTCACCCTGGTGGCCGAGCGCAACGGCATCGCCGCGCCGGCGTAAGCATCCCATCTACATGTTGTAGACAGCCAACGGACCTGGACCTAAGCTGTTCGCATGGCTGTCGCCGCAAAGACGTACAGCTTCCGCGCACCGGAGAACCTCGGCGAGCGGCTTCAGCGGGCGCAGGGCGACTTCCGCTCGATCATGCGCGACCGGGAGCTTGCCGCACATTTCGACAACGAGTTCGACCTCGCCCTGCTTCGGCGGCTGCAGCAGCTCGGCGAGGGGATCGCCGATGGCGTGTTCACGCGCGCGATCGCAGAGGCGTTCGTAAGCGCCATCGAGCGCGTCCGGTGGGAGCAGGAGCACATGGAGGAGTTCGCCGCCTTCGATCGCGAAGACGTCGAGGGCGAGGCGTGGCGGCGCGGCGCGCTCGAGCTGTTCGCCAGCGGGATCCCTGAAGACGAGTGACATGTACCGGCGCGGCGCCGTCTGGACGGCGGATCTCCCAAAGGTCGGCCGCAAGCCGGTCGTCATCGTGTCCTCACGGCTCGTCACGCTGAAGCTGCGGCCCATCGTCGCGCGCATCACGAGCACTCAGCGCGCTCGGACGATCAAGACGGTGGTGGCGCTCGACGCCGGAGAGGTTGAGGACCTGCCGCTCCCCAGCTATGTGCTCGCGCACGACCTGTTCACGCTCGGAGAGGACGGACTCGTCGCGCACCATGGTTCGCTTCGGCCGGAGCGCATGATGGAAGTCGATGCGGCGGTCCTCGTGGCCCTCGGCCTCCGCGTACCGGCGTGAACGGCGCGGATCTCGGCGCGCGGCTGCGGGACGGCGACCTGTCGGCGGCCCCGGCCGTGCTCAACCTTGTCGAGAACCGCTCGCCGGATGTGCACGCAGAGATCGCCGAGCTGCTCGCCGCCGTTGCGCCCGGCGCGCTGGGCGGCGAGGCGCCGGGCCACGTGGTCGGCGTCACGGGGCCGCCGGGAGCCGGGAAGTCGACGCTGCTCTCGCAGCTCGTCGCCGGCTGGCGCGCGCGCGGCCGCAGCGTGGCCGTGCTCGCCGTCGATCCCTCCTCGAAGCGCTCGGGCGGCGCGCTGCTCGGCGACCGCGCGCGGATCGACTACGACCCCGCCGACGCGGCGACCTTCATCCGCTCGATGGCCGCCGGCGACCGCCTCGGCGGCCTCGCGCCGGCCACGCGCGCCGCGGCGCACGCGCTTGCGGCCGCGTTCGACGTCGTCGTGATCGAGACGGTCGGCGTCGGCCAGTCGGAGACGGAGGTCGCCGAGGTCGCGGACACGGTCGCGGTCGTCGTGCAGCCCGGCTCGGGCGACGTGCTCCAGTTCCTCAAGAGCGGGATCATGGAGATCCCCGACGTGCTCGTCGTCACCAAGGCCGACCTCGGCCAGGTCGCGATCAGCGCGCGGCGCGACCTGCACGCGGCGCTGCGCTCGCTCGGCGCGCGCGCGACGCAGGTCGTCGTCGTCAGCTCGCTGGCGCCGCCGCGGGGGATCGACAGACTGCTCGCTGCCATCGAGGCGCACCGAACCGACGCGACCAGCGACCTCGCCGGCCGCCGCCTGCGCGCGCGTCGCCTGCACGCGCTCGCCGACTTCACCGCCGAGCATGGCGCGCGCGGCCTGCGCGCGCTCGGCGGTCGCCGCGCCGCGGAGCGCTGGCTGGAGCAGCAGAGCCCCGGCCTCGACGTGCCGGCGCTTGAGCGGGCGCTGGCCGAGCACGCGGGCGTGGCATGATGCGCGCGATGCCCGCCGTGCTCGTGGACGTGCTCATCCTCGCCGCGACGTTCGTCGTCGTCAGCGCGCTCGCGGGACTGCTCGGTGCCGCGAACCTCGGCACCGCCCTCACCTTCGGCACGATCGCCTTCGCGGCCGTGCTGATGGGCATCCTGCTCAAGCGCGCCTGACATCGGCCGCGCGCCGGCGGGCGGCGGCCGCGGCCGCCCCGCACTGGCCACGCAGCCAGTAGGGTGAACGGATGACCGCCGTGCCGCTTCCGCACCTCGCAGGCGTCTCGCATCGCGACGTGCACGCGCGCGGACTGCGCTTCCACGTCGCCGAGGCCGGTCCGGCGGACGGGGACGCGCTGCCCGTCGTCCTGCTGCACGGCTGGCCGCAGCACTGGTTCATGTGGCGCGAGGTGATCCCCGCGCTCGCGACCGACCGGCGCGTGATCGCGCCCGACCTGCGCGGCCTCGGCTGGAGCGACGCTCCGCGGGCCGGCTACCTCAAGCAGGAGCTGGCCGACGACGTGCTCGCACTGCTGCGCGAGCTGGGCGTCGAGCGCTTCGACCTGATCGGGCACGACTGGGGCGGGCTGACGGGCTTTCTGATCTGCCTGGCCGTGCCCGAGCGCGTCGGGCACTACGTCGGCTGCTCGATCCCCCACCTGTGGCCGCCGGCCGAGCGGCCGAGACTCAGACAGCTCGCGAACCTCTGGTACCAGGTCGCGCTCGCGACTCCCGGCCTCGGCGCGCGGCTGATGCGCCAGGGCGAGTTCACGCGGCGCGTGCTGAAGGCGGCGCGTTCGCACGGCCGCTACAGCGACGACGAGCTGGCGGCGTTCGTCGACGTGCTGCGCGAGCCCGAGCACGCGCACGCGACCTCGCTGTACTACCGCACGTTCCTGCTGCACGAGCTGCGCCCGTTCGTCGCCGGAGCATTCAAGGCCCGGACGCTGACCACGCCGACGCGGCTGCTGTGGGGCCGCCGCGACCCGATCCTCAGAGGCGCCAGCGCGACCGGCGTCCACGAGCGCTACGCGCCCGACATGACGATCGAGTGGGTGCAGGACACCGGCCATTTTCTGCCCGAGGAGCGGCCAGAGCTGGTCGTCGAACGAGCGCGCGAGCTGTTCGCGAGCGGCGCGGCGCGGCCGCCGGCCGGCTAGGGTCCTCGGCCATGGCGCTCGGCTGCTTCGTCTCGACCAGCCGCTCGATCGAGCAGGCGCTCACGCGCGTGCAGCGCGCCGAGGAGCTGGGCTACGAGGCGGCGTACGCGACCCACATCGCCGGCCGCGACGCGCTCACGGTGATCACCGCCTATGCCATGCGGACGCAGCGGATCCGCGTCGGCACCGGCGTCGTGCCGATCTACACGCGCACGCCGGCGTCGATGGCGCAGACCGCCGCGACGATCGACGACCTCTCGGGCGGGCGCCTCAACCTCGGCCTCGGCGTCTCCCACCGCCCGGTCGTCGAGGGCTGGCACGGCCAGACGATCGACAGACCGGTCGCCGAGATGCGCGAGTACGTGTCGATCGTGCGCGCGATCCTGCGCGGCGAGCCGTCCCCGACCGCCGCGCCGGACGCGCCCGCGGTCAAGTGGCGCACCGGCTTCCAGCTCGCCGGCCTCGACCCGCGGCCGGGGCTGCCGATCTACGTCGCCGGCCTCTCCCCCGGCATGCTGCGGCTCGCCGGCGAGGTCGCCGACGGCGTGATCCTGTGGCTCTGCACGCCGCCCTACATCCGCGACGTCGTGATCCCGATGGTGCGCGAGGGCCGCGAGCGCGCCGGCAGGCCGCTGGACGGCTTCGACGTCGTCGCGGCCGTGCCGGCCGCTGCGGTCGAGGATCCCGCGCAGGCGCACGCCGCGCTGCGGCGCGAGCTGCTCCCCTACTTCGGCCTGCCCTTCTACCGCGCGATGCTGGAGCGCTCGGGCTTCGGCGAGGAGATTGCGGCGTTCGACGCGGCGGCGGCCGGCGGCGACGGCGAGGCGATGCAGCGGGCCATCTCGGAGCGCTTCCTGAACATGCTCGCGGCCGTCGGCGACTCGGACGCCGTCCGCGCGGGCGTCGCGCGCTACGCCGACGCCGGCGCCACCTCGCCCTGCATCGGCCCCGTCTCGAAGACCGACTTCGACGCGACGCTCGAAGCCGCTATCTCGTAGCCGAGAAGCCCGCCGCCGCGTGCGGCGCCAGCTCGTGCGAGGCGATCACGCGGTCGATCAAGCCGTACTCGACTGGCCGAGACGTCCTTCTGCGGGACAAGGGGCATGGCGGCGGCCTGGGACGAGCGGCTCGCGCGGCTCAAGAGCGCTGTCGAGCGCTAACCGCGCAAAGCCGCCTCGAGCGCCGCGCGGAACTCGTCGATCCCGAACGCCCCCTCCAGCCGCGCGGCGATCCGCCCGCGGCGGTCGATCGTGAACAGCCATGGCTCGCTCGTCAGCCCGTACGCGCGCAGCTCCGGTCGCAGGCCCTTCGACGGGTCGTTGTCGACGTAGACCTCGTTGTGGATGAAGGCGACGCGGTCGCCGTAGGCGCTCTGGAGCTGCGCCGCCTCGTCGGTCACCGGCCCGCATACGCGCGATCTGCAGAGCGCCGGGGTCGCGAACAGGAGGGCGACCGGTCTTCTCCCCAGCACGTCCGTGAGATCGACGTCATGCATTCTGTCGGGCGGGATGCGCGTGTCGATCTTCGCCGCGTCCCCGCCGACCGACGCGAGCGTCGGCGTGTGCACGCGCGGCGCCGCTGCGCCGACCGCCGGCACCGGCGAGCGGGCGCTGACCGCGAGCCCGCTCACGCCGCCGAGCAGTCTGCCGCCGGAGCGCGTGACGGCGAGCAGCAGCCAGTTGCCCGCCCGCGGCAGGGGAACCTGCGCGTGATAGACGGCCTGGACCGTGTCGCCCGCGCTCGTCTGGCTGCGGAACGCGGGCCGCACGAGCAGCGAGTCGGCCGGCGCGGTATACGGCCCCTGCGCCGGCGCGTCCGCGGTGCGCGCGACGTAGACGGCGGTGTCGCCGTAGACGAACGCCCCGCCGGCGTCGACGACGCCGAAGGCGACGCGGTCGCGCCCCGGCGTGTAGTCGGTCGTCGCGAGCGCGACCTGCGGCCCAGGGACGAGCGCGCCGGCGAGCTGGCGCAGCGTGCGACCGCGCGCGGCGGGGAACTCGGCGACCGTCGGATGCTCGGCGGCGGCGACCGCCGGGGGCGCGGGCGGCGGCGACGCGTTCGGCGAGGATGCCCCGCCGCCGCTCCCCCCCGCTCCGCCGCACCCGGCCGCGGGGATCGCGACTGCGGCGCAGGCGAGCGCGAGGAACGAGCTGGGGATCGGCAGACGGAGCATCGCAGGGTGAGACGCCTTCGCGCGTCCCGTCCTTCCCCGCAGGCTACGCCGTCGTCCGGCCGCCGGGATCACGCCGGCTCGGGCCAGCCCGGGCCGCCGCGGTCGAGCAGTCCGGCGGCGGTCAGCAGGTCCACGGGCGCGTTGACGTTGAAGAACGCCATCGCGTCGGCGACGTCGAGCACCTGCGGCTCCAGCGCGGCGACCGCGGCCGTCAGCGACGGCGGCGACTCCTGCGCCAGCGCGGCCGCGAGCGGCGCGTACGCCGCCGGCGCGTAGCGCGCGAACAGCGGCTGGAGCCGCCCGTCGGCGCGCGGCACGACCGCCGGCGCCCCGCCGGCGTCGGCGCGCGCGAGCCGCTCGACGAGCGAAGGGGTCAGGAACGGCAGGTCGCCCGCGCTCACGAGGATCTCGCGCGCCATCCCGTCGATCCCGGCCGCCGCCCCCGCCCCCTCCAGCGCATGCACGATCCCGGCGAGCGGATGGCGCGGCTCCGCCGGCTCGATCCAGATCGGCACGCCGGGCAGCGGCGGCAGCTCGGAGGCCTGCTTGGCCACCACGACGACCTCCGCCAGCACCGCCTGGAGCGCGGCCACCGGGTACTGGATCAGCGGCGTGCCGTGCAGCTCGACGATCGCCTTGGCGCCGCCGATCCGGCGCCCGAGGCCGCCGGCGAGCACCACGCCGATCGGGTCCCACGTCTCGTCCATCGTGGCTCGGAGCATAGAATCAGTGCGATGGAGGGCTCGACCGACCAGGAGATCGTCCGCGCCTGGCTGCGCTGCTACCGCTGCTGGTCGCAGAACCTCGAGGTGCAGGTGCACTACGAGGGCATCCACCGCATCGACCCGTCGACCGGCGAGCGCGCCGAGGTAGTCGACGAGCTCCAGGAGGCGGTCGTGCAGTGCCTTGACTGCATGCACGACCAGCCGCACCTCGGCTTCCACAACGGCCGCGTGGAGCCGGTCGAGGACCGCTGGGAGCGGATGGTGGCCGGCACGCCCTGGGTTGCCTCCTGCACCGTGACGGTCGAGGCCGACGACGTCGAGACCTGCTCGGGACCAGAGGCCGGCGACGCGCTGTCCTACGCCGCCTTCGGCGATCACGGCACGCGCGAGTTCTTCACGCACGTGCGCTTCCACAAGCACGACGACGACCAGATCGTCGTGCACCTGCTCGTCGAGCTCTACGCCCGCTCGGCCGAGGAGGCGACCGACGTGCTCGAGACCGCCGCCCGCGGCGCGCTCGCGATCACGTCGCTCGCCGAGGAGTCCCGCCCGCCGGCCTCCAGCGCCGACGACGTGCACTGAGCGCGCTGCCGTCCGGCTGGACCGCGTCGGCGCCGGCTGGGAGCATCTGGCGCATGGAGCGCCGAACGCCGGACGCATCGCCTACCACGGCAGCACGGGACGCCGACGCGGCGCGCATCGCGCGGCTGCGTCGAGATCGCGCGCTCACGCCGGCACAGCGCCTCGACAAGCTCGCCGCGCTCTGCCGGCAGGCGCACATGCTGCGAGCCGCGCGCCGTCTGCCATGAGCCTGCCGGACCTGCGTGCGCTGCTCGCGGCGTTCAGCGAAGGCGGTGTCGAGTACGTCGTGATCGGCGGCATCGCGCTCGGGCTGCCCCGGGGGCATCCGTACCACTGAGGACCCTGTCGTTCGATCCCTCCAAGGTGTCCCCGACTACGCCACGCTGGCCGGCGACGCCGAGCGCTACGACCTCGACATGAAGCAGGCTCGCGGGAACGCTCGGGATCAGGCCGACATCGAGACGCTGCGCGTGCTCGAAGAGCGGTAGCACGGGCGGCTGCCTGCGGCTTGCGGCCTGCGGGCCGGCAAACTAGGTTTCGGTCAAACGATGCGCCGCGAATGGGCGGTGCTCAGCGACCGAGGAGAAGCGCGCATGCGTCGTCGTGTGATCGGAGCCGTTCTCGCTGCGGCGCTCGTCGCCGGAGGGCCGGGCGTCGGGATCGCGAGCGCGACGGCGGGGGTTCAGCGCGCGCCGAGCCCGGTCGCGCAGGTTGCCTGCGTGCGCGCGAAGATCGGCGGCAAGCACAAGTGCATCGCGCGCGGGCAGTACTGCGCGCGGCGCTACGAGCGCCAGTACGAGCGCTACGGCTTCACGTGCTCGAAGCGCGACCGCCGCGGCCGCTGGCACCTCCAGTAGCGAGCGCCGCCAGGCGCAAACCGTTGGCGCCCAGCCCGCGCCTCGGCGTACCGCGACGCCGAGACGCGGGTGAAGCGACCGGCTAGGACGCCGCGTTCAGCCGCGACGCGAGCGCGTCGAGCTGGGCGGTCATCTCGGCCGGCAGTCTGTCGCCGAAGATCGCGAGGTGCTCGCGCAGCGACGGCAGCTCCGCCTTCCACTCTTCGACGCCGACGCGCAGCAGCTCGGCGACGTCCTCGGCCGGGATGTCGAGCCCCTCCAGCGGCAGCGCGCCCTCCGCGGGCAGCAGGCCGATCGGCGTCTCGACCGCGTCGGCCGTGCCGTCGCAGCGGCCGAAGATCCACGCCAGCACACGGCTGTTCTCGCCGAAGCCCGGCCACAGCCACTTGCCGTTCGCGTCCTTGCGGAACCAGTTGACGTAGAAGACCTTCGGCAGCACCGCGCCCTCGCGACGGCCGATCTTCAGCCAGTGGCCGATGTAGTCGCCCATGTGGTAGCCGGCGAACGGGAGCTGCGCGAACGGGTCGCGGCGCAGTCTGCCGACGGCGCCGGCGGCGGCGGCGGTCGTCTCGGAGGCCATCGTCGCGCCGAGGAACGTGCCGTGCTCCCAGTCAAACGCCTCGTGCACGAGCGGCACGACGGTCGAGCGCCGCCCGCCGAGCAGGAACGCGTCGATCGGCACGCCGGCCGGGTCCTCCCACTCGGGCGCGATCGCCGGGTCCTGCGCGGCCGGCACCGTGAAGCGCGCGTTCGGGTGCGCGGCCGGCGTGCCGGACTGCGGCGTCCAGTCGTTGCCGTGCCAGTCGATCGCGTGCGCGGGCGCTTCGTCCGTCATGCCCTCCCACCAGATGTCGCCGTCGTCGGTTCTGGCCACGTTGGTGAAGATCGCGTTCGCGCGCGCGGTCGCGAGCGCGTTCGGGTTCGTCTTTTCGCTCGTGTTCGGCGCGACGCCGAAGAAGCCGGCCTCGGGGTTGACCGCGTACAGCCGCCCGTCGGGTCCGAATCTCATCCACGCGATGTCGTCGCCGATCGTCTCGACCTTCCAGCCGGGCAGCGTCGGGATCAGCATCGCGAGGTTCGTCTTGCCGCAGGCGGACGGGAACGCGCCCGTGACGTACTTCACGACGCCCTGCGGGTTCGTGAGCTTGAGGATCAGCATGTGCTCCGCCATCCAGCCCTCGTCGCGCGCCATCACCGAGGCGATCCGCAGCGCGAAGCACTTCTTGCCGAGCAGCGCGTTGCCGCCGTAGCCCGAGCCGTAGGACCAAATCTCGCGCGTCTCGGGGTAGTGGACGATGTACTTCGTCTCGCTGCACGGCCACGAGACGTCCTCCTGCCCGTCCTCGAGCGGCGCGCCGACGCTGTGCACGCAGGGCACGAAATGGCCGTCCTCGCCCAGCACGTCGAGCGCGCCCTTGCCCATGCGGGTCATGATCCGCATCGAGACCGCCACGTAGGGCGAGTCGGTCAGCTCGACGCCGATGTGCGCGATCGAGGAGCCGAGCGGCCCCATGCTGAAGGGGACCACGTACATCGTCCGCCCGCGCATGCAGCCCTCGAACAGCCCGTTCAGCGTCTCGCGCATCTCGGCCGGGTCGCACCAGTTGTTCGTCGGACCGGCGTCCTGCTCGCGCTGCGAGCAGATGAAGGTGCGGTCCTCGACGCGCGCGACGTCGGTCGGGTCCGACAGCGCGAGGTAGCTGTTCGGCTTCTTCGCCTCAGACAGGCGCTCGAACGTGCCTGCGTCGACGAGCGCCTGACAGAGGCGGTCGTACTCCTCGGCCGAGCCGTCGCACCAGTGGATGCGATCCGGCTGGGTCAGCGCTGCGATCTCTTCGACCCAGGCACGCAGCTTCGCGTGGCTCGTGGGCGGGGCGGTGTCGGTAATGCTCACGTGATCTCCCTCGTGGCGGTCGCGGGACATCCAAGGGATTGTTCCATCTGTGCTGAAAGTCTGCTTCCGCACGGCGGAAGTCGGCGCGCGACGTCGCCGCCGACCGCTGACGCGGCCGGGGCGACGGGACCGATGTTTCGCGCTCCGGCCGCCGGAACCGGCGGCCTGCGCGCGACGTTACGGTTTGCGCGGCACCAGCACCAGCCGCTTGAACTCCGCCACGAGCACGCCATCCTGGTTGAGCACGCGCGTGTGGACCTTCACGACGCCGCGGTCTGGCTTCGAGGAGGACGGCTTGACGTCGAGCACCTCGGTCTCGCAGAACAGCGTGTCGCCGTGAAACACCGGGTTCGGGTGCGACAGTTCCTCGGTCGCGAGGTTCGCGATCGCCTTGCCGGAGACGTCGGAGACGCTCATGCCGAGCGCGAGCGAGTAGACGAGCGGGCCGACGACGACGTTTCTGCCCTGCTGCGACTGCGACGCGTAGACGTCGTTGATGTGCAGCGGGTGGTGGTTCATCGTCAGCAGGCAGAAGAGGTGGTCGTCCGCCTCTGTGACTGTCTTCGCCGGCCAGTGCTTGTAGACGGCGCCGATCTCGAATTCCTCGAGGTAGCGGCCGTAGGGGTGCGCGCCGGAGGCCTCGCGGGCTGCCTGGTCGGTCTCGGCGCAGCGGATCGTGTCGCTCATGGGGTTCTCGTACCGTCCTGCGAGTCGGAATGGCGGTGGTTTTGCCCCGAAGTGTGCCGTCTTCGCGGCGACCGTGCGTCGCGTTGACTCGCCGGTCAATACGATTTGCGCGACATTCCACCCATCTGACCACCGAGACCGAGAGACCCAGTGCGCAACCCACGAGACTTCGCGAAGCCGCTCGCGGTCGGCGCGCCCGACCCGATCCTGGACATCCCGTTCAAGCCCTCGCGGATGATCCACTTCTTCGACGCCAGCAACGAGAAGATGGCGGCGAAGGTGCCAGACATGGCCCAGCAGGCCGACATCCTGCTCGGCAACCTCGAGGACGCCGTCCCCGTCGACCGCAAGGAGGCCGCCCGCGAGGGCCTCGTCAAGGTCGGTCAGAGCGTCGACTTCGGCGACACCCAGCTCTGGACGCGCGTCAACAGCCTCGACAGCCCGTGGGTGCTCGACGATCTGCTGCGGCTCGTCGGCGAGATCGGCGACAAGCTCGACGTGATCATGGTCCCGAAGGTCGAGGGCGCCTGGGACATCCACTACGTCGACCGCCTGCTCGCCCAGCTCGAGGGCAGATTCGGCGTGCGCAAGCCGATCCTCGTGCACGCGATCCTCGAGACGGCGCTCGGCGTCGCAAACTTGGAGGAGATCGCAGCGGCGAGCCCCCGCATGCAGGGCATGTCCTTCGGCCCGGCCGACCTCGCCGCCTCGCGTCGCATGAAGACGACGCGCGTCGGCGGCGGCCACCCCGGCTACCGAGTGATCGAGGACCCGGACGCGGACAACCCCGAGGCCCCGCGCGCGAGCTACCAGCAGGATCTGTGGCACTACTCGATCGCGCGCATGGTCGACGCCTGCACGGCGACCGGGATCCTGCCCTTCTACGGCCCGTTCGGCGACATCTCCGACGACGCCGGCTGCGAGGCGCAGTTCCGCGCCGCCTTCCTGATGGGCTGCGTCGGCGCCTGGTCGCTGCACCCGCGCCAGATCGCGATCGCGAAGAAGGTCTTCTCGCCCGACCCGGACGAGGTCAAGTTCGCCAAGCGCGTGATCGAGGCGATCCCGGACGGCCGCGGCGTCCACATGCTCGACGGCAAGATGCAGGACGACGCCACCTGGAAGCAGTGTCAGGTGATGGTGAGACTCGCCGAGATGCTGGCCGCGAAGGACGCGGAGCTGGCCGAGGCGTACGGATTCCAGACCGCAGGCGCGGGGGTGTAGCCAGATGCGCTTCTTCGAGTACGAGTCCCGCCAGATCGTCAAGGCGGCGGGGATCCCGGTCAGCGCGCACGGCTTCGCCAGAACGCCGGAGGAGGCGCGCAAGATCGCCGAGGAGATCGCGGCGCCGGTCGTGATCAAGTCGCAGGTCCTCACCGGCGGCCGCATGAAGGCCGGCGGCGTGAGATTCGCCGACACGCCCGACGAGGCGGCGAAGGAGGCCGAGTTCGTCCTGGGTCTGGAGATCAACGGGCACATGCCGCGCGGCGTGCTGGTCGACTCCAAGGTCGCGGTCAAGCAGGAGCTCTACGCCGGCGTCGTGTGGGACGGGATCCGCAAGCAGCCGGTGATGCTGTTCTCCGACATGGGCGGCATCGACATCGAGGAGGTCGCCGAGACGCACCCCGACAGAGTCGGGCGCGGGCACTTCTCGAACCTGATGGAGGTCTCCGACTACGAGGCGAAGCAGGTGATCGCGTCGATCGGGGTGACCGGCAGCGCGCTCACCCGCGCGACGCCGATCCTCGCGCGACTCGCGCGTCTCTTCGTCAGACACGACATGACGCTCGCGGAGATCAACCCGCTCGCGATGCTCGAGGACGGCAGATTCGTCGCCGTCGACGCGCACATGGACATGGAGAACGAGGCGCGCGGACGCCAGCAGACGCTCCTGAAAGCGCTCGGCGTCGGCGACGAGGAGACGCGCCAGGCGCGCGAGGCGACGCCGTTCGAGCTCGCCGGCGAGGAGGTCGACTCCCAGGACCACCGCGGCGTCGCGGGCAACGTGACCGAGTTCGACGGCAACCTCGGGCTCGTGATCGGCGCCGGCGGCGGCTCGCTGACGCTGTTCGACGCGGTCCGCGCGCACGGCGGCAGACCGGCGAATTACTGCGAGATCGGCGGCAACCCGTCGGTCAGCAAGGCGTGCGGGCTCGCGAAGCTGGTGCTGCAGAAGCCTGGCGTCGAGAAGATCGCGGTGATGATGTCGATCGTCTCCAACACGCGCGTCGACATCGTCGCGCGCGGCGTCGTCAAGGCGTGCCTGGAGCTGGGCCATGACCCGGCCGAGAAGATCGCGATCTTCCGCATTCCGGGCGCGTGGGAGGACGAGGGCTTCAAGATCCTTGAGAAGTACGGGGTCGAGTACTGCGACCGCTCGGTGTCCATGCACGAGGCCGCGCGCCGCGCGGTCGTGAAGATCCAGGGGGTCGCGGCCTGATGAGCATCCTGATCGACGAGACCACGACGTTCATCGTCCAGGGGATCACCGGCCGCGAGGCCGTCAACCTCACCCGCGAGTGCCTCGACTACGGCGCCGGCGCGAAGATCGTCGGCGGCGTGACGCCCGGTCGCAAGGGCCGCGACGTCCACGGCGTGCCGGTCTTCGACACGGTCGCGCAGGCGGTCGAGCACCACGGCGGGCCGATCGACGGCTCGGTCGTCACCGTCCCCCCCGCCTTCACGAAGGACGCGGTGCTGGAGGCGATAGCGAACGGCGTCAAGCTCGTCGTGATCGTGACCGAGCGGATCCCGCGCCGCGACGTCGCGCAGATGGTCGAGTTCGCCAACGCGCACGACGCCCGCATCATCGGCCCCAACTGCCTCGGGATCATCGTCCCCGACGTGATCAAGATGGGCGGCATCGGCGGCCCGGCGAAGGACGCCGCGAAGGCCTACTCGCCCGGCTCCGTCGGCGTCATCAGCCGCTCGGGCGGCATGACGACCGAGATGTCCTCGACGCTCACGGCCGCCGGTCTCGGCCAGTCGACTGCGGTCTCGATCGGCGGCGACGCGATCATCGGGTCCTCGTACGCCGAGCTGATGCCGCTGTTCGAGGCCGACGAGCAGACCGAGGCGATCGTGATCTACACCGAGCCGGGCGGCCGCATGGAGGCCGAGTTGGCGCGCTGGGTCAAGGAGAACGACTCGCGCCTGCCGATCGTCGCGTTCATGGCCGGCCGCTTCATGGACGAGATGCCGGGCATGTCGTTCGGCCACGCCGGCACGATCGTCGAGGGCAAGGCCGACACGGCCGCCGAGAAGATCGCCCGCCTCGCCGAGGCCGGCATCGTCGTCGCCGAGGAGATCTCCCAGATCCCCGACATCGTCAAGAGCAGAATCGCCGAGAGGAGCGCCGTCTGATGCCCGGTGTGTTCATCGACGTCGAGGTCGACGCGTCCGTCGCGAACGACCCCGCGCTGGCGGCGAAGCTGGCGGAGGTCTGCCCCGTCGACATCTTCGGCACCGCCGGCGACGGCGGCACACTCTCGATCAACGAGTCCAACCTCGACGAGTGCGTGCTCTGCCGCCTCTGCATCGACGCCGCCCCCGCCGGCACGGTGCGCGTCGTGAAGCTCTACGACGAGGGCGCGGTCCTCACCTCCTGACGTCGGTCGCGAGCATTCCCCGCCGGACCGTGGCGCGCGCCTCCTGGCGCGCGCTTTCTTTTGCGCCAGCGTCGGAGCCGGTTTCTCCGAAGATAGGCCGTTTTCGAGACGCAAGGTCTAGAACATTACTTATAGATGGCGAAATGCTAGATATGCCTGGTAGACTATGACCCGGAACAAGCGGTGGAATTTCCGTGGGAATCAGCTAGGATCGAGGAGGGCTCCGCGTGCCCCCGCTGACGCACACCGTTGTAGAGCAGATCGATGACATCACGAGCCGCACGAGCACCGAGGAGATCGCCGCGTACCTCCAGGACGCGCTCGGTCAGCGCGTGGCCGCATATCTCGTCGGCGCCGCCGATCCGAAGCAGATCGGCGCGTACACCCGCGGCGCGAACATCTCGGACGTCCGCGCGCGCCGCCTGCGCGAGGGCTACAAGGTCGTGCGCATGATCGCGACCCCCTACGACGCCGAGACCGCGAAGGCGTGGCTGTTCGGCACGAACTCCCGGCTTGACGACCAGGCCCCGATCGAGATCATCGCCGGCGCCACGAGAACCGAGCAGTTCGCCGACGTGCGTCGCGCCGCGCGCCAGTTCGCCACCGCCGAGGTGTAAAGCTTGAAGCTGGCCGACCAGCGGCTCTGGCGCGTCGGCCACATCCGCGATCCGTACGGCTTCCCGCCGCGGAACGTGCACGAATGGTCACACCGCTTCGACGACCTTCATCGGCGCTGGCGCACCGTCTACTGCGCCTGGAGCGCCGAGACGGCGCTGCGCGAGGTGCTCGCCGACCTGCGCCCGAACGCGGCGACGATCGCCCGCCTCCTCGAGCGCTACGGCGACGATGCCGCGTCGGACCTGCCCCCGGCTGCCGTCACGCGAGCATGGCGCGAGCGCAACCTGCTGGCGCCGGTGCGGATCGAACTGGCCGACGGCGCGCGCATCCTCGACCTCACGGACGTGCATGTCTGCCGGCGGCTCGAAACGATCCACGCGAAGCTGCTCGTCGAGCACGGAATGGGACGCCTCGACCTGCACGAGATCACGACGCGGCGACGAGCGGTCACGCGCGCGATCGCAACGCTCGCCTACGACGAGGAGGAGGTGGGGCTGATCCGCTATCCGTCGAGCATCGATCTCGCGGCGACGCCGTGCTACGCGCTGATCGAAGGACGCGCGCACCTCTCGGCCGCCGGCAACCCGCTTCCGCTCACAGACCCGCCGCCGGAAGCGCTCCAGAACGTCGTCGCCGGTTGGAAGATGGCGCTGGCGCCCGCGCCGGCTCGCAAGCGCCGCGCCGGTCGCCGCTGAGCGTCAACCCGGCGCGGCGAGCGGCCGGTAGGCGTCGGGCCGGCGCGTTCTCAGGAACGGGAACAGGTCGAGCCAGTCGCGGCGCTGGTCGAGGTCGAGGTCGGCGACGAGGACGGCGGGGCGGTCGCGCGGGGCCTGCGCGAGGATGCGGCCGTAGGGGTCGGACACGAAGCTCGATCCGTAGAAGGTCAGCGGCGGGCCGCCGTCGGAGCGCTCCTCGGTCCCGATGCGGTTGACCGCGACCATGAACGTGCCGTTCGCGATCCCGTTCGCGACGATCACCCGCTCCCACAGCGGCTCGGTGTCGAAGTCGGGGTGGTCGGGCTCGGAGCCGATCGCCGTCGGGTAGACGATCGCGTCGGCGCCGGCGAGCGCGTAGGCGCGCGCCAGCTCCGGGAACCACTGATCCCAGCAGGTCGGGAAGCCGAGCCGCGCCTCCCCCACGCCGATCACCGGGAACGGCCCGCCGCCGCCCCCGGCCGCGCCGTCGGCCGGCCCCGGCCGGAACCAGCGGTCCTCGCGGTAGCCGGCCGTGACCGGGATGTGCAGCTTGCGCGTGCGCGCGACGAGCGTCCCGTCGGGCGCGACGCAGATCGCGGTGTTGAAGCCGCGCGGGTCGTCGGACCCGTCGCCGCCCGCCGCCCGCTCGTACAGCGACGCGTGCACATGGGCGCCGGTCTCCGCGGCCATGCGGGCGGCGAACGCGGTCGTCGGCCCGTCCGGGATCGACTCCGCGCGCGCGAGCGCCGCCGGCGTCGGCGCGGCGTCGACCGCGAAGTACGGCGAGAGCGTCAGCTCCTGGAGGCACACGAGCCGCGCGCCGTGCTCGGCCGCGCGCCAGATCCCCTCCGCCAGCGCGGCCTCGTGCGCGAGCGGGTCGGGATGCCAGCGCTGCTGCACCGCCCCGATGCGAAAGAGCCCTCGCCGCGGCGGATCGACGCGCGCCGGCGACGGCGGTGGCGAGCCGACGGCGGCGATGACCTCGATCGCGCTCACGCGACCGAGTGTAGGCGCGCTCAGGACCGCGTTCAGGCCGGCTGCGGCTCGGCTTGGGCGTCCGCGGCCAGCTCCTCATGCGCCGTCGGCGTGCGTACGACGAGCAGCGTCACCAGCAGGCCGACCGCGACAGCGCCTGCGCTGAGTGCGAACGCGAGGTGGTAGCCGCCGAGCTGGGCCGCCGCGTGGGAGCTGCCCTGGGCGAGCAGCGTCGCGGTGCGGTGCGCCGTGACCGCGCCGAGGATCGCCAATCCGAGCGCCGCCGCGACCTGCATCGCGACGTTGAGGAACCCCGACGCCACCCCCGCGTCGCGCGCGGGGACCTTCGCCATCGCGATCGTCATCAGCGGCACGAACGACGAGCCGGCGCCGAGTCCCATCAGCACGAGCGCCGCGATGATCGTCGGCGCGTAGGCGGTGTGCGTCTGCACGGTCGCGAACAGCGCAAGACCGCCGATCAGCGCCGGCAGGCCGCCCAGCAGCATGCCGCGCGGCCCGAACCGCACGACGAGCCGCGCGACGATGCCGAGCGCCATCGTCGCCACGATCAGGGTCATCGGCAGGAACGCGACGCCCGTCCCGAGCGGGCTGAAGCCGCGCACCTGCTCGAGGTAGAGCGCGCCGAAGAAGAAGACCGAGTACATCCCCGCCGTCACGAGCCCGCGTACGACCGTCGCGCTCGCGAGGCCGGGCACGCGCAGGACCTCGAGCGGCAGGATCGGTCTCGCGATGCGCGCCTCGAGCACGACGAACGCGACGAGCAGTGCGACGGACGCGCCGCCCCAGCCGAGCGTGTGCGCCGAGATCCAGCCGTGATCGGCCGAGCCGATGATCGCGTAGACGCCGAGCATCAGCGCGACCGTCACGAGCACCGCGCCGGCGACGTCGACCCCGTCGCGCAGGCCGAGCGACTCGCTCTCGTCGATGTAGGCGCGGCCGAGCAGCAGCGTCGCGACGCCGATCGGCGCGTTGATGAAGAAGATCCAGTGCCAGTCGAGCGACTGCACCATCAGGCCGCCGAGCAGCAGCCCGACCGATCCGCCGCCGACGGCGACGAACATGTAGACGCTCATCGCCTTCGCGCGCTCGACCGTGCCCGGGAACTCGCTGACGATCAGCGCGATCGTCACGGAGAACGCGATCGCGCCGCCGATGCCCTGGACGAAGCGCGCGGCGATCAGCAGCCCCCGACTGCCCGACAGCCCGCAGGCCATGGAGGCGAGCGTGAACAGCGCCACGCCCCACAGGAACACGCGGCGGCGGCCGACGAGGTCGCCGAAGCGGCCCGCGACGAGCATGAAGCTGCCGAACGTGACGAGGTAGGCGTTCACGACCCAGGTCAGGTCGGCCTGGCTGAAACGGAGCTCGCGCTGGATGTCCGGCAGCGCGACGTTCACGATCGTCGAGTCGAGCACGACCATGAACTGACCGAGGCACACGATCGCCAGCGCGATCCAGGCTCGGCGTGCGATCGGGGGATTCGAGATCGTGGCCGTCATCGATCATCACTGTATCAAAGATGATCTACGGCCTCATGATGATCCCCTCACACTGCTAGGATTCCTTCTGCACATGGGCACCGTCCATGCACCGGGAGCGATGGTTCTCCTCACGCGGCTCGCGAAGGTCGTCTACCGACGCAGCAGCGAGGAGCAGCTCGGCATGCGCCTGCGCTGGTACGTCGCGCTGTCGTTCCTCAACGACCACGACGGCGCCGCCCAGCAGGCGCTCGGCGACGCGCTCTGCATCGACGCGAACAACCTCGTGCTGCTGCTCAACGAGCTGGAGGCCGCGGGCTTCGCCGAGCGCCGCCGCGACCCGCTCGACCGCCGCCGCCATCTCGTCCACATCACCGTCGCCGGCCGCGGCGTGCTCGACCGTGCCGAGCACGCGCAGGAGAGCGTCGAGAGCGAGGTGCTCGGCGCGCTCGACCCCGACGAGCGCGCGACGCTGCGCGAGCTGCTCGCGCGCGCGCTCGACGGAGCCGGACCCGGACCCTGCTGAGACCAGGCTCGGGCGCGTGCTGGCGTCGATCAGCACGCGCCCGCGGGGACCTGCTGCGTGATGCAGTGCACTCCCCCGCCGCCCAGTGCGAGCACTCGCCCCGGGACGCCGACGATCTCGCGGTCGGGCAGCAGCGCGCCCAGGCGTTCGAGCGCCTCGGCGTCCATGTCGGGGTCCTGCTCGGCCAGCGGCACGATCGCGGCGCCGTTGCAGAGGTAGAAGTTCACGTACGGGATCGCGACCACGCTGCCGTCGTCGCGTGTCGCCCGCGGCAGCAGCTCCCAGCGCTCGACCTCGATCCCGGCGTCGCGCAGGCGGCGCGCGTTCTCCGCGAGCCGCGCGTGGTTGGGATCGGCCTCCTCGGCGACTGTCTGGGCGAGGGCGCGGCGCGGCGCCAGGAAGGCGCAGACGTTGTCGACGTGGCCGTCGGTGTCGGCGTCCTCCACGAGGCCGTGGCCGAGCCACACGATCTGCTCGACGCCGAGGTGCAGGCTCAGCTCGCGCTCGATCTCCGCGCGCGTGAGCAGCGGGTTGCGATTCGGGTTGAGCAGGCACTGCTCGGTCGTGACGAGCCGGCCGGTGCCGTCGACCGCGATCGAGCCGCCCTCCAGCACGAGCGGCGAGCCGTAGCGCTCGATGCCGAGGTGCTCGAGCAGGCGTCGTGCGACCGCGGCGTCCTTGTCGTACGGCGCGAACGCCTCGCCCCACGCGTTGAAGCGGAAGTCGATGCCCGCACACGTGATCCCGCCCCCACCCGCGCCGGTGACGATCAACGGCCCGGAGTCGCGCAGCCACGAGTCGTCGAGCGGCAGCGCGAGCAGCTCGACGTTCTCCGCGGTGACGCGCCGGCGCGCATCGTCGGCGTGCGCCGGGTCGGCGACGAGCGTGACCGGCTCGAACGCCGCGATCGCGGCGACGACCTGCGCATGCACGTCACGCGCCTGCTCGATGCTCGCGCCGCGCCACGCGTCCTCGCGCGCCGGCCAGGCGATCAGCGTGCGCTCGTGCGGCGCCCACTCCGCCGGCATCCGCAGGCCGGCCGCGCGTGCGCCAGCCGGCGCCGCGCCGCTCGCGTCCGGCGTCCTTCCCCGCGCGCCGGCCCGCTCCTCGCTCGCCATGGAGCGAGCCTACCCAGCGGTCGTGGCGACGTTGCGCGTGCGTCGTACAGAATCGGTACGAATCGGCGTAGCGCTGTCGCAGTCGGCCGTCATAGCGTCGGGCGTCCGCCATGTCGCAGCCACTCGCCCATCTCTACGCCCTCGCCCTGCGCGCGCTCGACGAGCACGACCGCCGCGCCGACGCGCTCCGCGGCCGCCTCGGCCCGGTGCTCGCCGCCGCCGCGCTCGCGGCGTCGCTGCTGAGCGGTCCCGTGGTCGGCGGGACGCACCCGACGAGCATCGTTGGGAAGCTCGCGCTGGTTGTGGCAGTGGGCGGGTTGCTTACGACGATCCTGCGGCTCGCGGAGGCGCGCGACCGTCACCTCGCCGCCTATGAGCACCTGGCGGCGACCTTCACAGCGATGCTGTGGGGAATCCTCGTCATGCTGTGTGGACTCGCGCTCGCCGCAATCGTAGGGTGATCGGCATGACGAGACCGAGAATGACGCTTGCCGAGGTGGCTGAGATCGTCCGCGCCATGCCTGTGTACGACCGCAGGGGCCGACGCCTCCTGAATCGGTCCGAATGGGAGCAGCTCAGCCGCTGGAGGCGGTGGCGCGACATCCTGCTCGGGTGGGTGCCGCCGAGAGAGCGGACGTATGCCTGGGAAGAGAACGGGCAGCCAGAGGGTTAGCCGCGCGCCTTGCGCGTGCGGCTGCGCTCCTCCTGCTTCGCGACCACTTGGGCGATCAGTCTGAGGATCTGGTCGACGCCGGTGGCCTTCGCGTCGCCGTGCTCGAAGGCGGCGCGCCAGTGTCTGACTCTGCCCTGGTCGGCGAGCTCGTTGAAGTGCGAGCGGGTGACCTCGAGGCGCACCTTGGCGTCGGCGGCGATGTCCTTGCTGACGAGCGGACCCGGCAGCTCGACGCGGTAGAGCTGCACGTCTCCGCGCCCGCGCAGCTCCAGCCCGACGACGAGTCTCAGCGGCTGAAGCGCCGGAACCTCCGCGAGGAAGCTCCGGACCGCCTGCTCGATCAGCGCTCTGGTGTCTGAAGGGGAGGACAGGGCGCGGAGTCTAGTGCGCCGCGCCCGCGCTCAGCCGCAACTCAGATGCGATGCCGCTCGAGCAGCTTGCGGCCGATCACCATGCGCTGAATCTCGGACGTGCCCTCGCCGATCAGCAGCAGCGGAGCGTCGCGGTAGAGGCGCTCGATCTCGTACTCCTTCGAGTAGCCGTAGCCGCCGTGGATGCGGAACGCCTCCTCGACGCAGAAGCGACCGGCCTCGGAGGCGAACAGCTTCGCCATTCCGGCCTCGATGTCCGAGCGCTCGCCGGCGTCCTTCATGCGCGCCGCGCGGTTCGTCAGCAGGCGTGCGGCGTCGACCTGCGTCGCCATGTCGGCGAGCTTGAACTGGATCACCTGGTGCTGGGCGATCGGCTTGCCGAACGTCTTGCGCTCCTGCGAGTAGCGCAGCGCCAGCTCGAGCGCCCGCTGCGCGATGCCGACGCCGCGCGCGGCGACGTTCACGCGGCCCAGCTCCAAGGCGTCCATCATCTGCGGGAAGCCCTTGTTGAGGCCGGCCTCCTCGCCGCCGAGGATGTTGTCCGCCGGGCAGCGGTAGCCGTCGAACACCAGCTCGGTCGACTCGACCCCCTTGTAGCCCATCTTTCTGATCTGCGGGGGGACGTTCAGGCCCTTGTAGGGACCGGTGTTCTCGGCGACGCCGGCCTCCTTCTCGGCGATGAAGCACGTCATCCCGCGATGCGGCTTGTCGGCGTTCGGGTCTGTCCGCACCAAAACGAACACCAGATCCGAGCGCAGGCCGTTCGTGACCCACATCTTCTGGCCGTTGATCTCCCACGCGCCGTCGTCCTGCTTCTTGGCCGACGTCTTGATCGCGGCGACGTCGGAGCCCAGCTCGGGCTCGGACAGCGAGAACGCGGCGCGCATCTCGCCGCTCGCCATCGGCGGCAGGTACTTGTCCTTCTGGTCCTTCGAGCCGAACTTCATCAGCAGGTAGGAGCCGATGAAGTGCGTGTTGATCACGCCGGAGATCGAGATCCAGCCGCGCGAGAGCTCCTCGACGATCATCGCGTAGGTCGTCAGGTCGAGCCCCATCCCGCCGTACTCCTCGGGAATCGTGACGCCGAACAGCCCGAGCGCCTTCATCTGCTCGACGATCGGATCGGGAAAGGCGTCCTCGTGGTCGTAGTGCTCGGCGTTCGGGATGATCTGCTCGTCGGCGAACTGCCGCACCATCTCGCAGATCGCCTGCTGCTCGTCGGTCTTCTCGATCACTGCGGCCATGGGGTCTTTCGCTCCGGGTCCGGGGAAACGTGGAATGTCTCGGATCTCGCCGGTCGAGGATACTTCGCGACCGTGAACTTCGCGCGCGATGTGGTCGACGCCGCACCCGCCGGGCGGCTCGCGATGGTGGAGCTGGCGCACGACGGCGCGCGCCGCGAATGGCGCTTCGGCGAGCTGGCGGACCGCTCGGCGCGGCTGGCCGGGACGTTCGCGGCGCACGGCGTGCGGCGCGGCGACGTCGTCATGACGCTGGTCGGCAACCGCCCCGACTGGGTCTGCGCGATGGTCGCGTGCTTCCGCATCGGCGCGGTCGCGCTGCCGTGCACCGAGCAGTCGCGCGCGAAGGACCTGCGGCTGCGGCTCGACGCGGCGCGGCCGCGGCTGGTGCTGGCGGACGAGCGCAACGCCGGCGAGCTGGGCGCGGCGCTGGCGCTGCCGGCCGGCGGCGCGGCGGCGGGCTGGCCGGAGCCGGTCGTCCTCACGATCCCCGACGAGGTGCTCTACGCGGCCGCGCCGGCGCCCGCGGTCGAGCTGGCGCCCGAGGACCCGTGCCTGATCACCTTCACGAGCGGGACGGCCGGCGAGCCGAAGGGCGTGCTGCACAGCCAGCGCTACCTCGCCGGCCAGCACGTGCAGGCGGAGCACTGGCTCGACGCGCGGCCCGGCGACCTCGTCTGGTGCACGGCCGCGTCCGGCTGGTCGAAGTCGGCCCGCAACGTCTTCATCGCACCCTGGATCCGCGGCGCGGCCGCGCTGCTGCACGACGCGCGCTTCGATCCGCACGAGCGCCTGGAGCTGCTGGAGCGCGAGCGGGTCAACGTGCTGTGCATGGCGCCGACCGAGTACCGCGTGATCGCCAAGCGCGCGCGGCCGCGGCCGGCGCCGGGGCTGCGCGGCCTCGTCGCCGCCGGCGAGGCGCTCAACCCCGAGGTCCTGCGCGCCTTCCATGAGGCGACCGGCCTGTGGATCCGCGACGGCTACGGCCAGACCGAGACCGGCCAGATGACCGGCGCCCCGCTCGGGGAGGCGGTCCGGCCCGGCTCGATGGGCCGCCCGCTGCCGGGCGTCGAGCTGCGGGTCGACGACGGCGAGCTGGTCGCCGATCCGCGGACGGTCCCGACGTTCTTCCTCGGCTACCTCGGGGAGCCGCCGGTCGATCGCGCGGCCTCGTGGCGCACCGGCGACCGCGTCCGCCGGGACGACGACGGCTTCCTCTACTTCGAGGGCCGCGCCGACGACGTGATCATCTCGGCCGGCTACCGCATCGGCCCGTTCGAGGTCGAGTCCGCGCTCGTCGCGCACCCGGCCGTCGCGGAGGCGGCCGTCGTGGCGGCGCCCGACGAGGAGCGCGGGACGATCGTGCGGGCGGTGGTGGTGCTGCGCGACGGAACGGCGCCGTCGGACGCGCTCGCGCGAGAGCTCCAGGAGCACGTGAAGGAGACGACCGCGCCGTACAAGTATCCGCGCCGCGTGGAGTTTGCGGCGGACCTGCCGAAGACGAGCTCCGGCAAGGTCCGCCGCGCGCTCCTGCGCGAGCAGAGCTAGCGCATCATCTGAGCGTCATCACCGGTTCGCCGCCGGCGGTGAGGCCCGTGCCCGTGCGGGTGCACGTGCCGCCTCTCGGCGTGCCGGAGTTGTACGCCTGGCGCAGGCAGTTGCGCAGCGCGAGCTGGCCCCAGTAGTTCGGGTGGAGGTCTTCCTGGAGTCTGTATTCGCCGAACAGCGCCGTGACCGTGCGGACCTGGTTGACCCACTCGGTCCTGTCGACCGCGCCCGCCTGTCTCCACGAGGTGAGCCCTCTCTCCTCAAGCAGGCCGACCGTGCTCTCGCACAGGCGCCGCGAGTTGAACGCCGAGCCGAGATACATGAGCTTGACGTTCGTGTAGCCCGCTTCGCTGGCCCCGTTGTGGACGGCGGCGTCGATCGTCGGCAATGCGCTTTCGTTCGCCCAGTTCGCGTCCGCGTTCCAGAAGCCGCAGCCGCCGATTTCCTGCCGTTCCCAGCCTTCCTCCGGGTAGCGGAAGCCCGAGCCGTTCGGGATCGGCGACTCGTAGTCCTGCACGACGATCGCATACATTTCGTTGCTGTAGCCGGCTTCGACCATCGCTCTGTGGATGTTCTGGACGGCGCCCTTGATCGCGGCCGTCTGCGTGGCGACGTTTTCTCTCGTGAAGTTGGCCCTCACTTCAGAGTCTTCTTCACAGTGGTGCTGCCACCACGACGGCGAGCTGAGCCAGTCCTCGATGCAGTCCTGCACGATCGAGGCGAAGTTGAAGTTGTTGCCGCCGATCGAGAGCGCGACCAGCTTGACGTTGTGGGTTCTGGCGTATTCCTCGAGCATCAGCGCCTGGCCCCTGTTGCCGCCGCTGTTGTAGAAGTCGATGCCCGGCTTGAATTCGCCTTCGCCGCCGGTGAACGTCGAGGTCTTCGCGCCCGAGCACGCGAGGTTGACGCTGTTGACGCCACCGCCGATGTACGCCTCGGCCGATAGCGAGCGGTGGCAGTCGGCGATCTTTTCGGCCGTGTGCCCTTCGTTGTCGTAGTAGGCGGTCCTGCCGAGCGCGTCGATCCACGATTCTTCTTCGTTCGTATTGCCCGCCCAGCGCCCGGCCTCGCCTGAGATATAGGAGTCGCCGAGCGTGGCGATCGAGGCCGTTCCGCTACCCGGCCCGTCTGCCTCGGCGCTGGCGATCCACGTCACCGACAGCGCGCCGGCGAGCGCCAGCGCAAGCGTCGCGACGCGCCCACGCGCCGCGAGCGTTCCTGCCCGTCCCATCCGAGCCCCCTTCGATCGAGCGCGGGACGGTCTCCCCCGCCGCCCCTGCGTCAGTCGATCCTACCCGGTGGCTGGCTGGCTGGCCAGTTCGTCTGACGCCGGCGTGCTCACGGCGCCCTTCGGCGGGATGCGGCTCATCGCGCGCTCGGCGAGCGCGGTGATCGTCAGGCTCGGGTTCACGCCGACGTTCGCCGGCACCGCCGCGCCGTCGCACACGAGCAGGTTCGCGTAGCCGAACACGCGCTGCTCGGCGTCGACGACGCCGTGCTCGGGGTCGGCGCCGATCACCGCGCCGCCGAGGATGTGCGCGGTCGAGGGGATGTTCAGCAGCGCCTCCATCACCGAGGACTGCGCGATCCCGCCGGTGCGGCGCGCGAGCCACTCGGCCGCCTCGTTCGCGACCGGGATGAACGTCGGGTTCGGTCTGTCGGCGTCCTGTTCGGTCTGGAGCCGCACGTCGCCGGAGCGCGTGAGCTTCGGCCGCAGCGCGATCGCGTTGTCGAGCGTCTGCATCACGAGCACGATGATCGTGCGGCGCGACCAGCCCCGCGGCCACAGCGCCTGCGCGAACCGGACCGGATGGCGGACGATCTGCGCCAGCAGCTTGAGCGGCCGCGTGACGCGCGTGCCGTCGCCGACGAGCAGCGTGTAGAGCGTCGACATCGAGTCGCCGGCACGGCCGTAGGTGACCGTCTCGATGTGCGTGTGCGGATCCGGGTAGATCGAGGAGGTGATCGCGACGCGTCGCGTCAGGTCCTCCGGATAGTCCTCCGGGACCGTGACGGCGAGGATCGCCTCGCTGTTCGTGCGCACGAGCTCGCCGAGACGGTGCGAGACGCGCGGCAGCGAGCCGGTCAGGCGGCAACGCTGGAGCAGTCTGTTGGTGCCGAGCGCGCCGGCGGCGACGATCACGCCGCGCGCGGTGACGGTGCGGCGGTCGCGGTTGCGGCGGATCCCGGACGCGACGCTCGTGACGGCGTAGCCGTCGGAGCCGTCCTCGGCGCCGAGCGGTCTGATGTCGATCGCGAGGCGGTCGGGCGTGACCGTGACGCCGCGCTGCTCCGCGAGGTAGAGGTAGTTCTTGACGAGCGTGTTCTTCGCGCCGTGCGGGCAGCCGACCATGCAGCGGCCGCACTGCATGCAGCCGGTGCGATCCGGCCCTTCGCCGCCGAAGAACGGGTCCGGCACGGTCTCCCCCGGCTGCTCGCCGAAGAACACGCCGACGGGCGTCTTTCTGTAGGTGTCGCCGACGCCGAGGTGGTCGCCCAGCTCCTTCAGCAGCAGGTCGGCCGGGTCGTCGGTCGGCGTCGGCACGACGCCGAGCATCCGCTGCGCCTCGGCGTAGTGCGGCGCCAGCTCCCGCTCCCAATCGGCCAGCTCGCGCCACTGCGCGTCGGCGAAGAACTGCGACGGCGGCACGTAGAGCGTGTTCGCGTAGCCGAGGCTGCCGCCGCCGACGCCGCAGCCGGAGACGACCGAGAGATCCTTGAACGTCGAGACGCGCATGATCCCTCGCATCCCGACCCGCGGCGCCCAGAAGTATCTGCGCAGGCTCCAGGTCGATCTGGCGAAGTCCTCGTCGCGGAAGCGTCTGCCGCACTCGATCACGGCGACGCGATAGCCCTTCTCGGCCAGCCGCAGCGCGGACACGCTGCCGCCGAAGCCCGAGCCGATCACGAGCCAGTCGACGTCGAACTGCCGGTCGCTCGCCTCCATCGCGCAGACGCTACCAGGCAAGGTGACAGGTGCGTCACGATTCTTCGGCGGGCGCCTGGGCGGGCGCGCCGTGCACGGGCTGGCTAGGCTGGGACCGGCATGGCATCGCGTCCCGTCATCGGCGTCGGCACCCCGCTCGAGCGCGCGCAGTGGAGCGTGTGGGATCGGCGCGCCGCGCTGTTGCCGACGAACTACCTCGACGCGCTCCAGCGCGCGGGCGGGATGGCGCTGCTGCTCGCGCCCGAGCCGGCGCTCACGGAGAACCCGAGCGAGGCGCTCGACCTGCTCGACGGGCTGATGCTCGTCGGCGGCGCCGACATCGATCCCGCCACCTACGGCGCCGAGCTCGACCCCGCGACGGTCGATCCGGTGCCCGAGCGCGACGCGTTCGAGCTCGCGCTCGTGCACGGTGCGATCGCGCGCGGGATGCCCGTGCTCGGCATCTGCCGCGGCATGCAGCTGCTCAACGTCGCGCTCGGCGGGACGCTCCACCAGCACCTGCCCGACCGCTACGGTCACCACGATCACCTGAAGGCGCGCGGCTCGTTCGACGGCGCCGACCACGACGTACGCCTCACGCCCGGCTCGCTCGCCGCGCGCGCCGCCGGCGAGGAGCTGCACGGCACGAAGTCCCACCACCACCAGGGCGTCGACCGCATCGGGGAGGGGCTCGTCGTTACGGGCACGGCGACGATCGACGGGCTGCCGGAGGCGCTCGAGCTCCCGGGCGAGGCGTTCGTGCTCGGCGTGCAGTGGCATCCCGAGGCCGACGAAGGCAGCCGCGTGATCGGCGCGCTCGTGGAGGCCGCGCGCGCGTACCGCGACGCGGCCGCGGCGACGGCGAGCGCCTGAGCGGTCGTCCGCGGATCAGTCGAGCGTGCGCAGCGTGTAGCCGGCCTCGGCGAGCGCCGACTGGACGGCGTGCGCGTGGTCGCGGTCGCGCGTCTCGACGGCGAGCTGCACGGCCGTCTCGCGCACGTGCAGCGCGACGCCCTCGCGCATGTGGACGACGTCGAGCAGGTTCGCCCCCTGCGCGGCGATCAGCCCGAGCAGGCGGCCGAGCTCGCCCGGACGGTCCGCCAGCGTCGTGACGAGCACGAGCCGCCGGCCGACGACCGTCTCGTGTCGCCGCGCGACCGAGGCGAGCAGGCCGACGTCGACGTTGCCGCCCGACAGCACGACGGCCGTCGTGCCTTCGCCCGCCGGTACGACGGCGCCGCTCAGCAGCGCCGCGACACCGACGGCGCCGGCGCCCTCGACGACCAGCCGCGAGTGCTCCAGCAGCAGCACCATGGCCTCGGCGATGTCGTCCTCGGCGACCGTGACGACCGCGTCGACCCAGCGGCGCACGAGCGCGAGCGTCAGCTCGCCGGGGCGCTTGACGGCGATCCCGTCGGCGATCGTCAGCGGCGGCGCCTGCACCGCGACCGGCGTCGCGCGCGCGAGCGAGGCGGGGAACGCCGCGCAGCGCTCCGCCTGCACGCCGATCACGCGCACGTCGGGCCGCAGCGCCTTGACCGCGATCGCGACGCCGCTCGCCAGCCCGCCGCCGCCGAGCGGCACGAGCACGCACGCGAGCTGCGCGAGCTGCGCCGCCAGCTCGAGCCCGACGCCGCCCTGCCCGGCGACGATGTCGGGGTCGTCGTAGGGATGCACGAACGCGAGGCCGCCGCCCGCGGCGCGCTCGCGCGCCGCGGCGATCGCGTCGTCGACCGACCCGGGCACGAGCCGCACGCTCGCGCCGGCCGCGCGGCACGCCTCGACCTTGGTGATCGGCGCCTGCGCCGGCATGACGATCTCGCACGGCACGCCGCGCTCGCGCGCCGCGTAGGCGACCGCGAGGCCGTGGTTGCCGGCGCTGCCGGCGACGACGCCGGCGCGGCAGCCGTCCTCCCCCAGCGCGGCGAGCTTCGCGAGCGCGCCGCGCAGCTTGAACGAGCCGGTGCGCTGGAGGCTCTCCGCCTTCAGTGCGACCGCGCCGCCGACGCGCTCGCTCAGCGTGCGCGAGCTGAGCACCGGCGTCTCGCGCACGACGCCCGCGCCGACCGCCGCCGCGGCGCGGATGCGCGCGAGATCGACCGTCGCGAGCGCGTCCACTGCCGGCCGTCCTCAGTCCGGCAGGGCGACGATCGCGTCCATCTCGACAAGCGCGTCACGCGGCAGGCCGGTGACCGCGACCGCCACGCGCGCCGGCGGGTCGGTCTCGAAGAACGAGCCGTAGACCTCGTTGACCGCCGTGAAGTCGGCCATGTCGCGCAGGTAGACGGTGATCTTCGCCGCGTCGGCGAGGCTCGCCCCCGCGGCCGCGCAGACCGCCTGGAGGTTCTCCAGGCAGCGGCCCGCCTGCTCGGCAGCCGTCGCGCCGACGAGCTCGCCGGTCTCCGGGTGCAGTGGGATCTGCCCCGAGCAGAACAGCAGCCCACCGGTGCGCACCGCGTGGACATAAGGGCCGACGGCAGCCGGCGCGCCCGGCGCGGCGACGGACTCGCGATGGTGGGACACGGGACTCCTCTCGTGACGACGACGTCGCCGCGCACGCTACCGCGCCAAGGCGCACGGGTAGTGTCCGGGCGATGCCGAACCGCCTCGCCGACGAGACCTCCCCCTACCTGCTCCAGCACAAGGACAACCCGGTCGACTGGCAGCCGTGGGGCGAGCGGGCGCTGGCGCAGGCGCGCGAGCGCGACGTGCCGCTGCTCGTCTCGATCGGCTACTCGGCCTGCCACTGGTGTCACGTGATGGAGCGCGAGTCGTTCGAGGACCCGGACGTCGCCGCGTACATGAACGAGCATTTCGTCTGCGTCAAGGTCGACCGCGAGGAGCGTCCCGACGTCGACGCGATCTACATGGACGCGGTGCAGGCGATGACCGGACACGGCGGCTGGCCGCTCAACGCGTTCGCGACGCCCGACCAGGTGCCGTTCTACGCCGGCACCTACTTCCCGCCGGTCGGGCGCCAGGGCCTGCCCGGCTGGCGCGACCTGCTGGAGGCGATCGTCGAGGCCTGGCGCGAGCGACGTGCGGAGATCGAGCAGCAGGGCGCGCGGATCGTGGAGCATCTCGGCGTCAGCGCGCGCATCGAGCCCGATCCCGGCGAGCCGGAGCCGGGGCTGCTCGAGACGGCCGTGCAGGCGATCGCCGACCGCGAGGACCACGTCCACGGCGGCTTCGGCGGCGCGCCGAAGTTCCCGCAGGCGAGCGCGATCGAGCTGCTGCTCGCGCGCCGCGACGGCGGCGGCCCGCGTCCGGACCCGGCCGAGCACGCTTTGCGGGCGCTGCGCGCGATGGCGCGCGGCGGGATCTACGACCAGCTCGGCGGCGGCTTCGCGCGCTACGCGGTCGACGCCGCGTGGGTCGTGCCGCACTTCGAGAAGATGCTCTACGACAACGCGCTGCTGGCGCGCGCCTACCTGCACGGCTGGCAGGTGAGCGGCGACCCGCTGCTGCGCCAGGTCTGCGCCGAGACGCTCGACTGGGCGCTGCGCGAGCTGCGCGGGCCGGAGGGCGGCTTCGCCTCGGCGCTCGATGCCGACTCCGAGGGCGTCGAGGGCAAGTTCTACGTGTGGACGCCGGCGGAGCTGCGGGCGGTGCTCGGCGACGACGCCCTCTACGAGATCGCGTGCGCCCATTTCGGCGTGACGCCGGCCGGCAACTTCGAGGGGAAGTCGATCTTGCTGCGCGCCGGCTCCGACGACGACCCGCCCGCGCTGCCGGAGATCAAGCGGCGGCTGCTGGCGGCGCGCGAGCGGCGCGTGCGGCCGGGCCTGGACGACAAGCGCCTGACCGCCTGGAACGCGCTGATGCTGGGCGCGCTCGCCGAGGCCGGCGCGGTGCTCGGGCGCGCCGACCACCTCGACGCGGCGCGCGCCTGCGCCGACTTCCTGCTGCGCGAGCTGCGCACGCCCGACGGCCGCCTGCTGCGCACCTGGAAGGACGGCCGCGCGCACCTCGCCGGCTACCTCGAGGACCACGCCTACCTGCTGGAGGCGCTGCTGACGCTCTACGAGGCGACGTTCGAAGAGCGCTGGTTCACGGAGGCGCGCGCGCTCGCCGACGTGACGATCGCCCACTTCGCCGATCCGCGGCGCGGCGGCTTCTTCACGACCGCCGACGACCACGAGGCGCTCGTCGCGCGCCGCAAGGACATGGAGGACACGCCGATCCCGTCCGGCAACTCCGCGCTGGCGCTCGGGCTGCTGCGGCTGGCGCGGCTGAGCGGCGAGGCCTCCTACGAGGAGTCCGCGCGCGGCGCGATCGCGCTGCTGCACCCGATCGCGGCGCGCCACCCGCTCGCGTTCGCGCACCTGCTGCGGGCGGTCGACTTCCTGCTGGCCGAGGACGTGCGCGAGGTGGCGGTCGTCGGCGATCCGGCCGCGCGCGAGCCGCTCGTGCGCGCCGTGCGCGCGGCGTTCCGCCCCCACGTCGTGCTCGCGGGCGGCGACGGCGACCCGGCCGGCGCCGCCGCCGCGGCGGTGCCGCTGCTGGCCGAGCGCCGGGCGGGCGCGACGGGTGGCCGCGCCGCGGCATACGTGTGCGAGCGCTTCGCCTGCCAGGCGCCGGTGGACGAGCCGGACGCGCTCGCGGCGCTGCTCGACTGAGCCGCCCGGAGGCGCCTCGGCGACACGTCGCGAGCGAGCGCCGGCGGCTACCCTCCAGGCCATGCCATCCCCCCTCCGCATCGCCATCGTCGGGTCCGGCCCGGCGGGCTTCTACGCCGCCGAGCAGCTCCTGTCCGCCAGAGATGTCGACGCGCGCGTCGACATGTTCGAGCGCCTCCCGGTGCCGTGGGGGCTGGTGCGGTTCGGGGTCGCACCGGACCATCCGAAGATCAAGGCGGTCACGCGGCGATACGAGAAGACCGCGCGGCTCGACGGCTTCCGCTTCTTCGGCAACGTCGAGGTCGGGCGCGACGTGAACGTCGAGGAGCTGAAGGCGCATTACCACGCGGTCGTCTACGCGTTCGGCGCGGCCGGCGACCGCAAGCTCGGGATCCCCGGCGAGGAGCTGCCGGGCTCGCACTCCTCGACGGAGTTCGTCGCCTGGTACAACGGCCATCCGGACTACTGCGACCACGAGTTCGACCTCACAGCAAGGACCGCCGTGGTCGTCGGCAACGGCAACGTCGCGCTCGACGTCGCGCGGATGCTGGCGCTGCCGCGCGAGACCCTCGCGCAGACCGACGTCGCCGACCACGCGCTCGAGGCGCTGGCGGCCTCCTCCGTCGAGGAGGTCGTGGTGCTCGGCCGCCGCGGGCCGGCGCAGGCGGCGTTCACGACGCCCGAGTTGATCGAGCTGAGCGAGCTGGCCGACGCCGACGTGATCGTCGATCCCGGCGACATGGAGCTGGACGACGCGAGCGCGCGGATGGTCGAGGACGCCGACGCGCAGGTGAAGAAGAAGATCGAGGTGCTGCACGGCTACGCCGCCAGTGAGCCGCACGGCCACGAGCGCCGCATCGTGCTGCGCTTCTACGCCTCCCCGCTGGAGATCGTCGGCGCCGAGCGCGTCGAGGGCGTGCGCGTCGGGCGCACGGAGCTCGTCGAACAGGAGGACGGCTCGCTGCGCGCGGTCATCACCGAGGCCGAGGAGACGATCCCCGCCCAGCTCGTGTTCCGCTCCGTCGGCTACCGCGGCGTGCCGATCGAGGGTGTCCCGTTCGACGAGCGCTCCGCGACGATCCCCAACGACCACGGGCGCGTGCTCGACGGGCCGGGGGGCGCCCAGCGACCGGGCGAGTACGTCTCCGGCTGGATCAAGCGCGGCCCCTCAGGGATCATCGGCACGAACAAGAAGGACAGCCAGGACACCGTCGACTCGCTGCTCGCGGACGCCACCGCCGGCAAGCTGCCGCAGCCTGCCGTCGAAGACCCCGACGCGATCGAGGCGCTCTTGACCGAGCGCAAGCCCGACCACGTCACCTACGACCACTGGCAAGCGATCGACGAGGCGGAGAGAAGCGCCGGCGAGCCCCACGGCCGCCCACGCGTCAAGCTCGTCCGCCACGAGCACCTGCTCGACGCGGCCCGCGGCGCCGACGCGCTCGCGCGCGACTGAGTCACAGCACCGGCAGGTACTTCTCCAGCTCCCAGGCGGTGACCTGGACGCGGTAGTCCTCCCACTCCTGGCGCTTGATCTCGACGAAGCGGTTGAACATGTGCTCGCCGAGCGTGCGCAGCACCAGCTCGGACTCGGCCGTCAGCTCGATCGCCTCGCCGAGCGTCGCCGGAAGCTGCTCGATCCCGAGGCGGCGGCGCTCGTCGGGCGCGAGGTGGTAGAGGTTCTTCTCCATCGGCTCGGGCAGCTCGTAGCCGTGCTCGATCCCCTCCAGGCCCGCCTGCAACAGCACCGCGAACGTCAGGTAGGGGTTGCACGCCGGATCGGGGCAGCGCAGCTCCGCCCGCGTCGAGCGCTCCTTGCCGGGGTGGTAGAGCGGCACGCGCACGAGCGCGGAGCGATTGCGGCGCGACCATGCGATGTAGGTCGGCGCCTCGTAGCCCGGCACGAGCCGCTTGTAGGAGTTCACCCACTGGGCGAAGATCGAGCTGAGCTCGCGCGCGTGGCGGAGCTGGCCGGCGATGAACGCCTTGCCGACGTCGGACAGGAAGTACTGGTCCTCGGCGTCGAAGAAGGCGTTTCTGCCGTCCTTGAACAGCGACATGTGCGTGTGCATGCCCGAGCCGTTCTCACCGAACAGCGGCTTCGGCATGAACGTCGCGTGCAGGCCATACTGCATCGCGCACTCCTTGACGGTGAGGCGGTAGGTCATGCAGTCGTCGGCCATCTTGAGCGCGGGCGCGTAGCGCATGTCGATCTCGTGCTGCGAGGGGCCGACCTCGTGGTGGCTGTACTCGACGTGGATGCCGAGCTGCTCGAGCGCGAAGATCGTCTCGCGGCGCAGGTCGGAGCCGGCGTCGAGCGTCGTAAGGTCGAAGTAGCCGCCCTGGTCAAGCGGCTCGGTCGATCTCGCGTCTCTGAAGTAGAAGTACTCGAGCTCGGGACCGACCATGAAGTCGTCGAAGCCGAGCTCGCTCATGCGCTGGAGCGCGCGGCGCAGGACGTGGCGCGGATCGCCCTCGTACGGCGTCCGCTCCGGCGTCTGGATGTCGCAGAACATGCGCCCGACGCCGTCGTCCTGCGGCCGCCACGGCAGCACCGCGAACGTGCTCGGATCCGGCAGCGCGATCATGTCCGACTCCTCGATCGCGTTAAAGCCGGTGATCGAGGAGCCGTCGAACCCGGCGCCGCCCTCGAACGCGTCCGCCAGCTCGCTGCTGTTGATTGAGAACGATTTGAGCTGCCCGAGCACGTCCGTGAACCACAGCCGGATGAAGCGGATGTCGCGCTCCTCCACGAGGCGCATCACGTCGTCGGCGGTGAGCGGGGCGTCGGGCATGGCAGGCTCCTGAGGCGGTCGTCATGAGTGACGGGCCTCGGAACCGTATCGCGGGCGGCGACCGCGTCAGGCGGCGCGCAGCGTGCGCGACTCCTCGACGGAGCCGTCGACCGGAACCTCGCCGGCGACGTTGACCATCGCCGTGAAGCGCTCGAGCGCGACCGCGGCCATCGCCTCGATCAGCTCCTCGTCCTCCCAGCCGGCCTCGCGCGCCTCCTCGTGCAGATGCATCGCCGGCTTGCCGCCGTCGAGCAGCGCGCAGATCCAGCGCAGCAGCGCCCCTTCGCGCTCGTCCTTGCTCTCGCAGCGGCGCGCGAGCTGGATCTCGTCGAAGCGCAGCCCGACCGCGCGCGCCGCGCGCGTGTGCATCGCGACGCCGGGCGTCGAGCCGTCGTGCTCGGCGACCGCGAGCGCGATCCGCTCGAGCGTCGCCGGCGAGAGGCGGCCGTGGCGCAGCTCGGAGCGGAAGCGCGCGTAGGCGCGCAGCGCCGCCGGCGAGCCGGCGAGCACGCCGAGGAAGTTGGGCAACTGCCCGCCGCTCGCGGTCGCGCCGCGCAGCACCGGGACGGACCCCTCGGGAGCCGTCAGATCGTCGTGGATGTGGAATCGACTCATCGGAGTTCTCATGGCGTCACCGCGCTTCTGAAGAGCACTGGAGGTCCGCGGCCGCGTCACCACGCCGCGTGGGGGTGTGCGTCTCCTTATACGCAGGGACCTAAACGTCCCCTCAGCCTGGCGTTGCGCGGGAGTTGAGCCCGTTAGGCGCCGTGGGCGCTGAGGACCGCTACAAGCACCAGGAAGACGCCCATCATCACGGCCCACAGGGCGGCGCGGTCGGGGCGGGTGCCGGCGATCCGTTCGCTTGGGCGGCGCGGGCGGCGGCGCGCGGGACCGGACTCGCGCAGGCGCGGCGCGGGCGGCGGCGCGACCTGACCGCGGATGACGACGGTGCGTCGCGCGGCGGCGGGGCGGGCGGGGCGTGGGGGCGCCTCGGCAGGCGGCATTCGATCCTCTTTCGTCGGCTTACGGGGTTAGCTGACGGGCTCGCGCCGAAAGAGCGGCGCTACGTGCGGCCTGCACGATTCGCCCCGATGTCCTGGGTCCCCCGCTTCGCGCCCATGCGGGCGGGAATTCAGCGGTCGTTGTGCGGGCGGATCCTAGCACCGGAGGCGAAGCGTGCACCTGCGTCGCGGCGATGTTATGGACACCGTCGGCGGAATCGCCAGCGCGTCCAGCAGCGGACCCCGGAGGATGCGGAGAGAACCTGCGCGCGCTACCGGCCGGCGGTCGCGGCGACGAACGCAGCGACGGCCGCGACGTCCCGGCCTTGCACGATCCCGGCGGGCATCGTGCCGTTGCCGCGCTGGCGGCCGTTGACGACGGCGTTCTCGACGAACGCCTTCGGCGGTCTGAGCTGGTCGAGGTTCGGCCCGACCTTGCCGTTCGCGTTCGCGGCGGCGAGCGTGTGGCAGGCCGCGCAGCTCCGGCCGAAAATCTCCCGCCCGCGCTGCTCCTGCGCGGTCAGCCGGATCGTCGCGCCGTCGACGCGCGCCGCGGCGCTGTCGTGGTTGCCCACGAGGATCAGGATCGGCACGGCCACGCCGATCGCCGCGTAGAAGGCGACGAAGAAGACGGTCGCGGTGCGGCGGCTGCGACGGCTCTGCGACTGCAACGTCGCGCGCGCGCCGCTCGGCCCGCCGCGCAGGGCGATGAAGAACAGCACGAGCCCGACGACGACCCAAAACGCGAGGAATGCGATGGTGGCCAGCATTGGCGCTGCGGACCCTACCCTGAGCGGACCACGGAAGGAAGAGGGAACCGCACGGATTCGCGTCCGCCCCGCGGCCGCCTACCGCCGCCGTCCCTGCGCGAAGCTCATGACGGCGGGCGCGACGGCGCGGAAGTCGTGCGCCGCGCCGCGCCGGCGCTCGCCCTCGTCGGGCGGCGAGAGGTTCTTGACCTCCGCCAGCACGCGGTCCGGCGCGGGCAGCGGGTCGATCCGCTCGACGAGCACGTTGATGCCGCCGCCGGCGGCCGGATGGCGCTCCAGCCGGCCGGCGGCGAGCACGAGCGGCTCGGTGCGGACGGTCAGGCGGCTGCGCTCGTAGAGCTTCGGCGGGACGATCAGGTTGATCGTGCCGTGCTCGTCCTCGAGCAGCATGAAGACGACGCCGCTCGCGGTGCCGGGGCGCTGGCGCGCGACGACCATTCCGGCGACGCGCACGCGCGCGCCGTGGTCGATGCGCGGCAGCTCGCGGCTGGCCGCGACGCCTGGCGGAAGCGTGCGGCGGAGCAGCGCGAGCGGATGCGAGCGGGCGGTCAGGCCGGTCGTGTCGTAGTCGGCGAGCAGCTCCCCCCAGGGGCCGAGCCGGGTGAGGGCGGGCGCGCCGGGCAGCTCCAGGCCGAGCGAGAGCTGCGTTCCCTGGGAGACGCGCCGCCCCGGCGTCGCAACCCCCAGCCGCCACAGCGCGACGCGCCGATCGCCGGGCTGGGCGGGATCGACCTGGTCGCAGGCGCCCGCCCAGGCGAGCAGCTCGAGCGCGGGGCGGCCGGCGCCGGCGCGCGCCGCCAGCTCCCCCAGGTCGCGGAACGGGCCGCCGGCCGCGCGCGCGGCGACGAGCGCCTCTGCATCGGCGCGCTGCACGCCGCGCACGTAGCCGAGGCCGATCCGCACGACGCCGCCGATCGCCGGCTCGCCGGGGCGCGGCGCCGCCTCGACCGTGCACTCGACCGCGCTCGCGTTCACGTCCGGCGGCAGGATCGTCAAGCCGCGCCGCTGCGCCTCGTGCACTAGCGCGTCGGGCGGATAGAAGCCCATCGGCTGCTCATTCAGCAGCGCGCACAGGAACTCGGGGGCGTAATGCACCCGCAACCAGGTGGACTGGTAGGCGAGCAGGCCGAAGGCGGCGCCGTGCGCCTTCGGGAAGCCGAAGCCGGAGAAGCCGCGCACCTTCTCGAAGACGCGCTCGGCCAGCTCCCGCTCCACCCCGTGCGTGCGCATCGCGCCCTCGACGAAGTTGCGGTGGTGCGCCTCGATCGCCGCCTCCGAGCGCTTGCGGCTCATCGCGCGGCGCAGCCCCTCCGCCTCCCCCGCGCTGAAGCCGGCGAACGCCATCGCGACCTCGATCACCTGGTCCTGGAAGATGATCGTGCCGAGCGTCTCTCTGAGCGGCTCGACGAGCGACGGGTGCTCGTAGGGAACCTCGAATGCCGGATCGGCCCGCAGCCGCTGGAGCCGTTCGATGTAGGGGTTCACAGCGCCGCCCTGGATCGGGCCGGGCCGCACGATCGCGACCTGGATCGTGATGTCCTGGAGCGTTCTCGGCCTGGTGCGCAGCAGCGAGGCCATCTGCGCGCGGCTCTCGATCTGGAAGACGCCGGTCGTCTCGGCGTTCTGGATCGCGTCGTAGGTGGGGGCGTCGTCGTAGGGGATGCGGGACAGGTCGATGCGCTCGCCGCGCATCCGCGCGATCTCCTCCACCGCGCGCTCGACCGCGCTCAGCATCCCGAGCCCGAGCAGGTCGATCTTCAGAAACCCGGCGTCCGCGCAGGAGTCCTTGTCCCACTGGACCATCTGGCGGCCCTCCATCGCGGCCGGCACGATCGGGCAGCAGTCGATCAGCGGACGCGTCGCGACGACCATCCCGCCGGGGTGCTGGGAGAGGTGGCACGGCAGCCCGTGCGCCTGTTCGGCGAGCCGCGCGAGCCAGGCCCAGCGGCCGTTCGCGAGGCGCTCGGGGCCGAGCGCGCTCGCCACGTCGTGCGCGACGTCGCGCGCCGACCAGCCCTCGCTGCCGCGCGCGACGCGCTCGATCTCCCCCGGCGGGAGGCCGAGCGCCTTGCCCAGCTCGCGGATCGCCCCGCGCGCGCGGTAGGTCGGGAACGCGGCCACAAGCGCGGACCGGTCCTTGCCGTAGCGCTCGTGGATGCGCGGGATCAGCGCGGCGCGCACGTCGCGCGGGAAGTCGAGGTCGATGTCCGGCAGCGCAGTCAGCTCGTCGTTGAGGAAGCGCCCGAGGAAGAGGTCGTTCGCGATCGGGTCGACGTGCGAGAGGCCGGTGAGGTAGCAGACGATCGAGGAGACCGAGGAGCCGCGCCCGCGGCCGGGCGGCAGCAGCGCGCGGGCGGTGTCCGGCCCGCGCACCTCGAGCGCAACCTCGCGCGCCAGCTCGAGCAGGTCGCGGTGCAGCAGGAAGAAGCCGGACAGCTTGAGCGCCGCGATGATGCGCAGCTCCTCCTCCAGGCGGGCGAGCGCCTCGCCGCGCAGGCGGTGGCTGGGCGGGTAGCGCTCGTCGAGCTTCGCGCGCGCCAGCTCGGCGAGCGCGCGGTCGGCGTGCGTGTCCTCCTCGCCGGGATAGCGGTAGCCGTGATGCTCGGTGAGATCGAAGCGGAGGCGATCCGCGACCCGGACCGTCTCGGCGACCGCCTCCGGATGGTCGGCGGCGAAGCGCGCCGCCATCGCCGCGGGGCTTGCGAGCACATGGCTGAAGTTGCCGCGCCGCAGCGGCTCGGAGGCGTCGAGCGTCGTGTGGTGGCGGACCGCGACGAGCGCGTCCTGCAACGGTGCGCGAGCGCGCGCGTGCGCGTGGACGTCGCCGGTCGCGACGGTTCTGAGGCGCAGCTCGCACGCGAGCGCGGTGAGGCGGCGGTTGCGCGCGCGGTCGTCGCGCAGGTAGGGACGCTGGAGCTCGACGCGCAGGCGCTCGGGACCGAACGCCTCGCGCAGCCTGGCGAGCGTCGCGCGGTCGTGGATCCCGCGCGTCGCGCAGCCGCTGAGGCAGATCAGGCCCTCGGCGTGGTCAAGCACGGCTTGGAGCAGGACGTGCGGCTCGCTCGCGACGCGCGTCCGCCCACCGCGCACGCCGGCCCCGCCCCCGCCGCCCCCCCGGCGACGGTCGGGCGGGACCGGCTCCCCCATCGCGTGCGCCCCCGCCGCGAGATGCGCCCCCTCCGCATCCGCGCGCGGGTCCGCTGACTCGTCCCCGCGCGTGTGAGCGTGCGCGCGGGTGACGAGCCGGCAGAGGCTGCGCCACCCGCGCTCGTCCTCGACGAGCAGCGTCAGGTGGCGGCCGTCGTCGAGCGTCAGCTCGGCGCCGTGCAGCGCCCGCAGCCCGATCGCCCTGCACGCCTGCGCGTGCTCCATCGCGCCGCAGACGTTGTCGTGGTCGGTCAGCGCGAGCGCCCCGTGGCCCAGCTCGGCCGCCGCGCACGCCAGCTCGTCCGGCAGCGACGCGCCGTCGAGGAACGAGAAGGCGGAATGGGCGTGCAACTCGACATAGGACACGAACATATGTTCGCCTGCCATATCTATGTTGGCTACCGCCCCGAGGTGGAATCGCCCCGCTCGGCCACTGCGCCGACCGGTGGTCGCGCACCATTAACAAACTCCAATCATTGATCGGCTGAACGTTCCATCGTTGATTTGAATAAGGTGCCCCGCCATGCGACGACTCCCCACCCTTCCCCTCGCCGCGGTGGCGGTCCCGGTGCGGGAGAACGTCGTCTCGTTCACGGTCGCGCGGCCGGCTGAGGACGCCTTCCCGACCCGGATGGTGTGGCGCCGCGCCGACGGGTCGGTGCTGCGCGTCGTCAGAGGCCTGACCGGCTGAGCCCCGACGGGCGGCGGGGCGCCTGCGCCTCGCCACCCTACCGCTGCGCGAACCAGTCATCCCCGCGCAGGTCGTGGAAGACGACGAGGTTGCGGCCGCAGGTCGTGACGACCTCCCAGTAGCGGCGGCGGACGGGACTGCCGTTCCACCAGCGGTCCTCGACGAGCCATGACTCGCGCACGGCGTCGATCGTGCGGCCGTCGATTGCGCGCGGGCGGCCGTCGGCGGGATCGGCGTCGACGCGCGCGCGGCGCGGCTGCGCGAGGCGGTGGGTGCGGCCTATCGGCTTTCGCCCTTCGGTCATCGCAAGCGAGGACCGCGGGCGACGTCACCACGCCCTTCGGTCATCGCAAGCGAGGACCGCGGGCGACGTTACCCATCGAACGGCGTCAGCACGACGCGCCGCTCCGGCACGCGCGAGCCGGGCTCGACCGCCAGCACGCGCAGCGCGGCGTCCCCCCCGGCCGCGGCGCGCGCCTGGCGGACCGCTTCGCGCAGCCGTGCGCGGCGTACCGCCGCGGCCTCGTCGAGCAGCGAGCGCTGGTCGCTCGCGGGCGGCCCGAAGCGCTCGACCGCGAGCCGCAGGCGCTCGGCCGGCGCCGGCAGCAGCGCGAGCCGCGGCGCGAGCGCGAGCCGCATCCGCACGGGGTCGGCGAGCGCTTCGCGAAACGGGACCTGCTCGCGCCAGGTGCCGCCCTCGACCAGCTTCGCCGCCAGCACGACCGCGCGCAGCGTGCGATCGCGCCGCTCGCGCCGCGCGAGCAGCCGGTCCACGAGCAGGTGCAGGGCGCGGTCGAGCTGCACGCCGGAGAGCGCCTCGGGCAGCTCCAGCTCCTCGGCGAGCCGCTCGGGCGGACGGCGCGGCGCGAGCTTCCCGTCGCGCCCGTGCGCGAGCGCGTGCGCGAGCAGCCCGGGCGCGCCGAAGCGGTCGGCGACCGCGTCGCGCGGCAGCGCCGCCAGCGCGCCGAGCGTCTCGATCCCCAGCCGCGCGAGCGGCTCGGGCAGCTCCGCCGTCTCGCGCCGGCCGCGCAGCAGCGCGACCGGCAGCGGCGCAAGGTAGGCGGCCGCCTCGGCCTCGCCGCCGGGCACGACCGCCGGCCGCCGCGCGCGCGCCCGGCTCGCCGCCGCCAGCGCGCAGAAGCGCGACGGGCCGGCGCCGAGCCGCGCCGGCTGACGCAGCGCGCGGCGGGCCGCGTCGAGCACGCGCTCGAGCGAGCCGCTGTGCAGCCGCAGCAGGCCGCGCGCGGCGAAGCAGGCAAGCCCCGGCCGCTCCGGCTCGACCGCGGCGCCGATCGACTCCAGCCGCACGAGCAGGCGCTCCCAGCGGTCGGCGACGCCGGCCGGGTCGGGCGGCACGAGCGCAAGCGACGGGCAGCGCGCGAGCGCCTCCCCGAGCGCCATCCCGGCGTGGATCCCGAACGCCTCGGCGGCCGGCGAGCACGCCCCCACGCGCTGCTCCCGTCCGGCCTCCGGCGCAAGCGCGGCGGGCGCGCGCAGCAGCTCCTCCCGATCGCCGGCGGCGACGGTCAGCTCGAAGCGCGGAAGCAGGACGCAGACGATCATGCGAACGCATGTTCGCCCGCATCCTTCCCGCTTGCCACCGTCCAAGGGCGGAAGACCACCGCCCCAAAGTGGAGCGAAAGGCGCAGCCGCCGCCCGACGCCGAGGCGCCGGACGGCGGCGAGCGCGGATCAGGCGTTCTTCAGCGCCACGTTGTTGTGGACGATCATCGTGTTGTTGCCACCGGCCGACGGAAGGCCGAGCTTCAAGTCGACGATCGGGTTGAAGATGCCGAACAGGCCGCAGCCCGAGGCGCCCGGGATCGCGAACGAGTTGTCGACGCTGACCGAGTCCGTGAGCGTCACGACGCCTTCGTTTATCGACGGCGTGCCGATTCTGCCGGTGATCGGTCTGTTCGGCGGCGGCGGGTTGGTCGTCCCGGTCGTGAAGTTGACATGTGCCGGGTTGCTGTTCGTGCCGATGTAACAGCCCGATCCCAGTATCGGGTTTTCGAGGTGGATCTTGACCGGCAGCGAGACGGTCGTCGTGCCGAATTCGATTTCCATTCTGATTTCGGACGGCGAGCCGGCGAGCTGCGCTATCCCGTTCACCGCGTTGCCCGGGATCGGGAATTCGATGCCGAGGAGCCCGCCGGGGATCCTTACCGGCTTCGCGAAGAAGCCGGTCGTTCCGGTGGGCGGTATGAAGGTGGCCGGCCTGGTCGAGGAGTCAAGGCCGCCGCGAATCTCGAGCGATTCGCCGAGCGGAACGGTGAAGCCCTTTATTTCGAGGCTGCCCGTGACGCTCTGGATGTCGATGCACCCCTGCGTTTCCGAGCCTGAGCCTGAGACGGGACAGTCGGAGAAGTTCGGGAAGGTGGCCTGAGCCACTCCTCCCGCGACGAGCCACGCCATCGTGGCGACCGCCGCGACTGCTGCAAGAACGTGCTTGCGTCGCATGTGGTCCCTCTCTGCTTCCTCCGCAGATGCGGATATCGAAGAGCGGCGCGCCTGGCGCCCTGCTGCGACGAGCATCACGGCGATTCGCGCAGACGGACCGGTCGAGCGCCGGCGCAAAGCACTGCGTCCTTCCCCCATCGCTTCGGGCGAGACCCGCCCAAGCATGAACCCCCTGTTCATGCCCGAACGAGACACTACTAGAAACCTCGACCGCGCCGGGTCGAGCAACCATCGGCGAAGGCACACGCGTTCGCCGATCCTCCGCGTCGAGCCTGCCGGCGGCGCTAGGGTGCCCGCGATGGCGACCGTCGGCCCCTCCCGTTCTCTCACCGACGCCTACGTGCTCGACGCGGTGCGCACGCCGTTCGGCCGCTACGGCGGCGCGTTGGCGGGCGTGCGACCGGACGATCTCGCGGCGCATGTCGTGCGCGCGCTGCTGGCGCGCTCGCCCGCGCTCGACCCGGCGACGATCGACGACGTCGTGTTCGGGAACGCCAACGGGGCCGGCGAGGAGAACCGCAACGTCGGTCGCATGGCGGTGCTGCTGGCCGGTCTGCCGACGTCGATCCCCGGCGTGACCGTCAACCGGCTGTGCGCGTCCTCGCTCGAGGCGGCGATCGGCGCGAGCCGCGCCGTCGAGGCGGGCGACGCGTCGCTGATCCTCACCGGCGGCGTCGAGTCGATGAGCCGCGCCCCGTGGGTGCTCGCCAAGCCCGCGAAGGGCTTCCCGCGCGGCGACGAGACGCTCTGCTCGACGACGCTCGGCTGGCGGCTCGTGAACCCGCGCATGCCGGAGCGCTGGACGATCTCGCTCGGCGAGTCGACCGAGGGACTCGCCGAGAGATACACGGTCTCGCGCGAGGCGCAGGACGCGTTTGCCGTGCGCAGCCACCGGCGCGCGGCGGCCGCGTGGGAGGACGGCTTCTACGACGAGTGGGTCGTGCCGGTTCCGGACACCGAGCTGGCGCGCGACGAGATCATGCGGCCGGACACCTCGCTCGAAGCGCTCACCCGCCTGAAGCCGGCGTTCCGCCCGCTCGACGCCGGCGGGACCGTCACCGCGGGCAACTCCTCGGCGCTGAACGACGGCGCCGCGGCGGTGCTGATCGGCAGCGCCCGCGCGGCCGACGCGATCGGCCGCGAGCCGCTCGCGCGGATCGCCGGCCGCGGCGTCTCGGGCGTCGACCCGGACGTGTTCGGGATCGGCCCGGTGCAGGCGGTCGAGCGGGCGCTGCGGCAGGCGGGGATCGGCTGGGGCGACGTGTCGGTGCTGGAGCTCAACGAGGCGTTCGCGGCGCAGTCGCTCGCCTGCCTCGCCGAGTGGACCGAGCTGGATCCCGAGCGCGTGAACGTCAACGGCGGCGCGATCGCGCTCGGCCATCCGCTCGGCGCCAGCGGCGCCCGCGTGCTTGCCACCTGCGCGTACGAGCTGCGCCGGCGCGGCGGCGGCTGGGGCGTCGCCACGCTGTGCATCGGCGTGGGGCAGGGCCTGGCGGTCGTGTTGGAGGCGTAGAGCCTCTTAGCCGCGCGCGCGTCGCGAGCGCACGCACGAAGGACGGCCGCGTGCGCGCACCATTGCCAGCTTCGACGGGCTGCTCGATGCTGGTTCGAAAAAGGAGCGACGATGGACATCTTCGAGGTCGAGACCAAGGAGCGCCTCAGCCGCGAGGACGCCGCAGCCCGCCTGCACGGCCTCGCCGACATGCTCGCCCGGCACAACGACGTCGAGTTCGAGCGCGGCGGCATGCGCTTCACCGTCCACGTACCCGACGAGGTCGAGCTCAAGGTCGAGTTGGAGATCGAGAGCGACGAGCGTGAGCTGGAGATCGAGCTGAGCTGGTGAGGCCGCACCGCGCCCATGGGACCGCGGAGCGACGCGGCTGACGCCGCAAGGTCGGCCCATAGAAAAGCCCCGCCGGGGCGGGGCTTCTCCGTAGCTGACCGATAAGCCGGATTCTGTCGTGAGCAGCCATCCATCTGTGCGGCCGACCTGGACCTTGGCGGGCAACCTGCAAGCGGTCCGGCTTGGCCTTGCATCGGGTGGGGTTTGCCTGGCCGCCGCGTCGCCGCGGCGCCGGTGCGCTCTTACCGCACCATTTCACCCTTGCCGGCCCGCCCGGAAGGCGGACGTAGGCGGTGTCATTTCTGTGGCACTGTCCCGCGGGTTTCCCCGGGTCGGCGTTACCGACCACCCTGCCCTGTGATGTCCGGACTTTCCTCGAAGGCGAGCCTCCGCGACTGCTTGGTCAACAGGTAGGAGCGTAGCTCGCGCCGTGCGCGGCGCAAGTCCTGCACGCGACGCTGCGATCAGGAAAGCGTCGTGCCGCAATCCGCGCAGCTCCCCCGGACGCCGTCTCGCGTCGGGCGAGGTCGCAGCGCGCCGTCGCACAGCGGGCACGCGGCGAGACGCCGGGCGGCGAGGCCCTCCCACGCGTCGACGATCGCATCGTCGAGCGTCAGCCTGGCGCCGCCCGGGTCGCGCTCCTCCCACCGCATGTCGGCGACGGACTCCGCCTCCTCCGGCGGCGAGCCGAAGAGCGAGGCCGGCCGCTCGACGCGCTCGGCCATCAGCATGGTCATCACATGCTCCGCATGAGTCCGACCACTCTGCCGAGGATCCGCACCTCGCGCGTGCGGATCGGCTCCATCGCCTCGTTCTCGGGCTGGAGCCGTATGTGGTCGGACTCTCTGTAGAAGGTCTTCACCGTCGCCTCCTCGCCGACGAGCGCGACGATGATCTCCCCGTCGCGCGCCGTCTCGCGCGGCTCGACGACGACGAGGTCGCCTTCGAGGATCCCGGCGTTCTTCATCGATTCGCCCCGTACGCGCAGCAGGTACTCGCCGCGCTCGCCGCCGATGATCCCCGGCGTCGGGACGTACTCCTCGACGTTCTCCTCCGCCAGGATCGGCTGGCCAGCCGCGACCTGACCGACGAGCGGCAGGCCCGGCGGTCGAACCGCGTTGCGAACGCCTTCCATCGCGCGGTCGAGCAGCTCGATCGCGCGCGGCTTCGTCGGGTCGCGCCTCAGCAGCCCGACCTTCTCCAGGTTCGCGAGGTGGGCGTGCACGGTCGAGGAGGATGCGAGGCCGACGGCCTTGCCGATGTCGCGCACCGTCGGCGGATAGCCATGGCGCGCCGAATAGCGCTTGATGAACTCGAAGATCTCCTGCTGGCGCTTCGTGAGGTCGACCATCGGGCAACGCGCTCCTAAGGCGGATTCCAAGACGAACGTGTGTTCGACCAGTGTACCGGTCCCTCGGACGGACCCGCAATCACCCGGCCCGTCTATACTCCGCCCACGCCTGCGATCGTGGCGGAATTGGTAGACGCGCAAGGTTGAGGGCCTTGTGGGCCTTATGGCCCGTGGTGGTTCGAGTCCACTCGATCGCATTTCGCAGGGGGCGATACCTTGCGTAACCCCCCGGCAGGCGTCGCGTCGCCTCAGCGCGCGTTCCCCAGGACCGCACGAACGGCGACCAGCGGAACCATCAGCGTCCGCGGCTCATCGCCGAGCGGCGCGAACGAGTAGTGCTCGTAGAAGCGAGCGGCCTCGTCGTCCAGCGCATGAACGACCACGGCGCGAATTCCGACCAGTTCCGCAGCGCCGACCGCCCGCCGAAGCGCGTCGAGAAGGAGGCCAGCGCCGAGCCCTCTCCCCTGCGAGCCGCGGTCGACCGCCAGCCGAGCGACGAGACAGATCGGAATCGGGAAGTGCTTCGATGTCCCGGCACGCACGCTGCTCGTAGCCTGATCCTGCTCGACCTGACCGGCGACCAGCGTGTAGTAGCCGACGATCTCGCCGTCAGGGCGCGCTGCGACGAACGTGCGGCTCATGTCGCGCCGTTGCCCTTGGCCGGCGTACTCGCGCAACCAGCGGTCGAGCGACGACCGTCCGCACGCGAACCGCTCGACGGAATGGCGCCTGAGGTCGAGCGGCTCGGTCGTCACACCTCGAGCGTACGAGACCGCTCGGTCAGCCGCCGCAGCCCCGGCTCAAACGCCGCCGAGTCCTCAAGGGCATCGAGAAAGCGCTGCGCCTCGACGTGGTCAAGCACGACCTGCGGCGAGACCTCGTGCTCACGCCGCGCCACCATCACGCGCAGTGCATCCTCGGCCTCGGCGTCGGACAGTTCATCGACCATCTGGTGCAACTGCTCCTTCGTCGTCATGGCGTAAAGCGTAACGCGGCCGGCACCTCCCTCGGCAATGGCACGATCGGGAACGACGGCATTCTGGCCCCGCGACCCGGCATCATCTGCTCAGATAGGCAGCCAGCCAGACCGCCAGGCGTCTCACGTGCGGCGAGGCCAGTACACCGAGGACAAGCCCAGCGATCAGCCCCAGCGCAAGGAGAGCGACCTCGGGAACGGCGACCGCAAGCAGGACGGACACAAGGACGCCAGCGATCGATACGCCGAGACTCAGAATGGCGAGTCTGTCCGGCTCTCTCTTCTGAAACGGCTCCTGCAGGAAGCCCAAGAAAAAAACCTCCTCGAACACAAGGCTCGCGGAGGCATGTGTGCACAAGAGGTAGAGCCTGAAGCTCGCCTCCGCGAAGTCTTGGCTTGGTGAAAGCCAAGGGGTTTCACAGGGCCAATCCCTCCACCCCTCTTGCGCACTGCTATGTAGTGCGATCGTAGCACCGCTTCATGCCTGCGCCAATGTGGACAGCCAAGTTCCTAAGCGCGAACCGTCCGTAGCGCCCGCCGCCGCGCCTCCCGGCCAACACGGTTTGTGAGAAGTCCAGCCAGCCGCATTCGCAGGTGCGGGCCATGCGCACGCCGTCCGGCGAGCTCGCAGCCGGCGCTTTGACGCAGCGCACCTTTGACGCGGACGCCGCCTACTCGACCGCGTCGAGAATGGCGCGAGCCCAGGCGACCGTCTGCCCTGCCCATGCAATCGCGGTCACCCGCGCGAACACCCGCGCGACCGGAACCAGGTCGTCCAAGGCGCGTACCGCAGACCCACGCCGAACGGCGTGAGCCCTTTCAGCGCCTTCTCCACCGCCTGCTGCGCGTGGAAGCCGACATAGCGGATCCTGGAGCGGGATCCGCTATCGCCGCCGCACGAAGTCAGCGGTGTGAGCCGCGCTTACCGGCTCTCGAGTCGACGGAACCGCCATAGGATCTCGGCGTGGCGAGCACGGGGGACCCATCGTCGACTGAGGTGCTTCTGGCGGAGTACGCAGCCGCTCAGGCCACGTATCTGCATTACGACGCATTCCGGTGGCAGGCCGGATCCTTCCTCATCACAGGGGTCTTCATCTTCTGGGGGCTGCTGGTTCAGCAGTCGATCGACCCGCGGGTGGGCACCATCGCCTCCCTGTTGGTCGCCGGCCTGATGTCGACGTGGCTGCTGTTCGCCCACCACTATCGCCAGATATACAAGGCGAAACTGCACCGGATCCAGGAGATCGAGCGCGAACTCGGCATGGAGCAGCATCGCCGCTTTCTGGCGGGCGATCGGCTCGATCTCCGCTACCGAATCCATGGACCCCATGGGCACGATCTCGATGTCGTCGTCTACTTGCTTGCGGTTGGGGGCACTCCATTTCTGGCTTTTGCACAGGATGGGTTCTCCGTCTGGTATCTCGTCATCGTTCCGTTCGCGGCTACGGTCATCGCCACCGTCATTCGAAACGAGCGGAAGTCGGTCATCGAGGACCGTGCGGGAACCCGGATGCCCGCCGCCGCGCCTCTCGTCCCAGACAGCGCTTCACGCGGGCCGGGCGCCAGCTAATACCTCGCCTGCGCCCCGCCCCGCGACAGGAACCGTCGCGCCCATGTGGAAGTTCACATCTCCATGCACCTCCCGTTGCGCACTGCGAGGCGCCGCCAGGCGATGCTTCCCCCGGACCAGGCGCAGATCGAGGAGCTGCGCGACGAGCTGGCGCGGCTGCGCGCGCGGCTCGCCGAGCGCGATCGGGAGGCGGCCGAGCGCGAGCAGCAGTTGCGCGCCTCCTATGAGTCGACCGTGCGCGCGCTCGCCGACGCGGTCGAGGCGCGCGACGCCTACACCGCACGGCACGCCGAGCGGGTCGCCGCGTACGGGCTGGAGATCGCGCGCGTGTGCGGCATCGACACGACGGACAGCGCCGACCTCGAGTTCGGCTTCCTGCTCCACGACATCGGCAAGATCGGGATCTCCGACACGATCCTCTACAAGCCTGGTCGCCTGACCGACGCCGAGCGCGACGCGATGCGCCGCCACCCGGTGATCGGCGAGGAGATCGTGCGCGGGATCGACTTCCTCGCCGGCGCGCGGCAGGTCGTGCGCTCGCACCACGAGCGCTGGGACGGCGCCGGCTACCCGGACCGCCTCGCCGGCGAGCGGATCCCGCTCGCGGCGCGCGTGTTCGCCGTCGCCGACACGTTCGACGCGCTCACGAGCGACCGCCCCTACCGCGCCGCCGCCTCCTTCCGCAGCGCGCGCCGCGTGATCGCCGACGCCGCCGGCAGCCAGTTCGACCCCGCCGTCGCCGCCGCGTTCGACGACATCAGCGACGCCCGCTTCGACGAGATCCGCTGCGCGCTCGCGTAGCCGGCGCGGCTAAATCTTGAGCAGGACGATCGTGTTGATCCCGAACAGGACCGCGAAGAAGACGGTCCAGCGGTTCAGGTTGCGCTCGACGAGCGAGCCGCCGCCGAACGGCCCCTGGCCGCTGCCGACGCCGAACGCGCCCGACAGACCCGTGTCTCTCCCCGAGTGCATGAGGATGAGCAGGATCAGGACGACGGCGATGACGACCTGGACGACGCTGAGCAGCGTGTACATAGCCGTCGATCTTAGCCGACGGCGGGCGGCCGGGCGGCAGGCTCCGGTCCTGCGGCGGGCGCGTGCTCGAGCCGCGCTCTGACCGCGTCGATCCGCTTCAGCAGCGCGATCGCCTCCGCGCGCAGCTCCCCGTCGAGCTGGCGGTGGTCGGCCTCCGAGAGCTTGCCAGTGCGCTGGTCGAGCTCGGCGTCGCGGATCTCGTGGTACTTCGCCTCCTTGGCGGCCTCGAGGTCGGCCAGTTCGGCGCGCAGCGCCGCGTCCGGATCGAGCCCGCGCGCACGGTTGCGCAGCGGCGCGCCGATCACGGCGACGACCGCCAGCACGACGAGGAAGACGATCAGCATGCTCATTGCGTCGTCCGCGCCAGTTCGCGCGCCACGCGCGCCGCATACCCCGCGCTGACGCGCCGGCGCGCGGCGGCGGGCGCCGGCCACAGCGCGAGCAGGCCGCCGAGGAACGTGATGATCGCGCCGATCCAGATCCACGTCGCGAGCGGCGAGACGATGAAGCGGAAGTCGGCCGGCCAGGGCTCGCTGACGAAGCGGTGGGCGACCGCGACGATCGCCTGGTCGCGCAGGGCGTAGAGCTCGTCGAGCGATCTCTGTCCCCCGCCGCCTCTCAGGATCGCGGTCATCGCTCTGGCGAACGTGCGATTGCCCTGGTCGATCACCCCCGTCAGCGGCGTGAGGTTGGGATTGATGACAGTCCAGATATCGCGCCCCAGGCCCGCGCGCAAGCCGACCTGGCTCTCCGACTCGCCGCCGAAGAAGCGCCCGACGATCCCCTGCGAGACGTCCTGCGACGGGTAGAACCCGCGCGTCGTGCGCAGCGTCGCGACGTGGCGGCCGCCCTTGGAGACGTCGAGCACCGCGCCGAGCGCGATCTTCTCGGCGGTCGCGCTCGCCGTCGCGCGCGCGTACTTGATGTCGAAGCCGTCGACGCGCGTGCTCTGCCCCGGCATCAGCGAGACGTCCTTCGCGTGCTGGAAGGACGACGAGATCGCGACGCCGAGCAGCAGCGTCGCAAAGCCGGCGTGGATCACGTAGCCGCCGTAGCGGCGGCGGTTGCGGCGCATGATCCCCGCCAGCGCGACCGGCGCCGGCTCGCGCGCGGAGGCCTGCCGCGCGCGCATGCCGCGCCACAGCTCCTGCACGACGCTCGCGATCGCGAACGCCGCGACGCCGGCGAAGGCGGCCGGCTTCGGCCGCGCCCACGCGCCGGGCACGAGCAGCAGCGCGCCCCACGTCGCACACGCCGCGGCGAGCGGGATCGCGAACCCGCGCCGCACGCTCGCCCACGTCAGCCGCCGCCACGGCACGAGCGGGCCGACGCCCGCCAGCGCCACGACGACGAACGCGAGCGGCACGACGTACTTGTCGAACCACGGCGGGCCGACCGACGCGCGCGAGCCCGTGAAGACCTCCGAGATCAGCGGGAAGAACGTCCCCCACCAGACGACGAACGCCAGCGCCACGAGCAGCACGTTCTGCAACAGGAAGACAGCCTCGCGCGAGAACAGCGAGTCCAGCTCGTGCTCGGATCTCAGATCCGCGCGCCGCCACACGACCAGCCCGACCGAGCCGAGCACCATCGCGCCGATCAGGATCAGGAACGGCACGCCGAGCGTCGAGGCGCCGAACGCATGGATCGAGTCGAGGATCCCCGAGCGCACGAGGAACGTGCCGAGGATCGCAAGCGTGCCGGTCGCGAGCACGAGCGAGGCGTTCCACACCTTCAGCATCCCGCGCCGCTCCTGGATCATGATCGAGTGGATGAACGCGGTGCCGGTCAGCCACGGCAGCAGCGACGCGTTCTCGACCGGGTCCCAGGCCCAGTAGCCGCCCCAGCCCAGCTCGGTGTAGGACCAGCGCGCGCCGAGCACGATCCCGATCCCGAGGCACAGCCACGCGGCCAGCGCGAAGCGGCGCGTGGAGACGATCCACTCGGCGTTCAGGCGGCGCGTGACCAGCGCGCCGATCGCGAACGCGAACGGGATCGAGAACAGCGTGTACCCCGAGTAGAGCATCGGGGGGTGGAACATCATCGCCGGGTGGCGCAGCAGCGGGTTGAGGCCGGTGCCCTCACTCGGCGGCTGCGCGAGCGTCTGGAACGGGTTGGCCCAGAAGATCGTCAGCATCAGGAAGAAGCCGGCGAACGTCATCAGCACCGCGGTCGCGACCGGCGCCACCTCGCGCACGCGCCGGCGGGTCAACGCCAGGGCGAGGCTCGACCACAGCGACAGCAGCCACACCCACAGCAGCAGCGAGCCCTCCTGCGAGGACCACCCGGCGGTCAGCTTGTAGAACGTCGGCGTCGTCGTGCTCGAGTGCGTCGCGACGACGTTGAAGGAGAAGTCCGAGCGCAGGAACGCCGCCTCCATGATCGCGAAGGCGAGCGTGAGCACGCCGGCCAGTGCGTAGACGGCTCGGCGGCCGGAGTCGACCCACGCGCGACCGCCGGCGAACGCCCCGTAGAGCGAGGCGCCGATGCCGTACAGCGCCACGGCGAAGGCGACGATCAGCAGTGCGCGGCCGACGATTGCCATGTCAGGTGATCGAGGCTGCCGGGCTGGAGCCGGATCTCGGCGGCGCGACCTGGTACTTCGAGGGGCACTTCGTGACCATCGAGTCCTTCTCGCCGATGAACAGGTCGCCCTGGCGCCTCACCTGCACCATCACGCCGCGGCCCTCGCGGAACGGGTCGGGGACGATGCCCGTGTAGCGCACGCGCACCGCGACCGGCTTGTGCGGATCGAGCACGCTGAACCAGACGACGCCGCCCGACCGTCTGACCGAGCGGTCCTTCACCGTGCCGGCGAGCGTGTAGGTGCGGCCAGGCAGGGCGCCGACGAGAAGCTGGCTGGCGGTGCGCTCGTCGCTGCCGGCGCTGAAGCTGGTGTAGACGAGCGCGCCGGCGGCCAGCAGCGCCGCCGTGAGCGCGAAGACGAGGCGGATGCGGCGCTTGCGGGACGGGTCCATCGGTCGCCGATTGTCGCAGACGCTCATGCTCGCCACCGCCCTTGCCGATGCAATCGGTGCGACCCCCGCGAGGAATCGGGGGATCAAGCGCGAAACCTTTTCCCGATCGTTGCGTTGAAGCTCATGACCGTGCACACCCACCCGCAGCGTCGCCGGACCCGTCCGCGTCTCGGGCGCCGGACGGTGGAGTTCCCGTCGAGCACGACGGGCGAGGCGGTCCAGCCGCCGCAGGCGCGCGAGCGCGCCGCCGCCGACCCGCAGGACCGCGCCGCCTACCGCTGCGCGTGCGGCTACGTCTTCGAGGCGCCGGTCTCGACGACGGTCGGCTGCCCGAACTGCGGCGGCACGCAGGCCTGGTAGTCGGCCCGGCCGCCCGGCCGCGGCTCAGACGCCCGGCGCGACGCCGCCGAGCGCCCGCTCGAGCGCAGGCCAGACGACGTCCACGGTGCGGTCCACGAGGTCCTGGCGCGGCGCGTCGGGGTGGCGATACCACCAACCCGTGAGTCCGAGCACCGCCGACTTCAGCAACTCGGCGAGGATCGTCAACTGCCGTGCGCGATCCTCGGCGCCGCCCAGCAGGCCCGGCGCGCTCCCGAGCGTCTGCGCGAGGTACCCGCTGACGCGTTCCTCGAGCTCGCGGCCGACATCCGAGACGTTCGCCCCCTGGAGCTCGAGCACGAGCAGGCGGCTCGCCTCGTGGTGCTCTTCCACGTAGCGGTAGATCGCTTCGATAGCTGTGCGCACGCGCTGCTCGCCGCCCTCCCCCGGCTCACGCAGCGCCGCCTCGACCGCGCTCTCGACCTCGGCGCGGATCGCGTGCAGGAGCTGCGTGTAGAGGTCGCGCTTGGAGGCGACGTGGTCGTAGACGACGGCCTTCGAGATGCCGGCGCGGGCAGCGATCTCGTCCATCGCGGCGCCGTCGTATCCATGCGCGGCGAACGTTCGCAACGCCGCGTCCAGGATCAGCGCGCGGCGCTGCGCCGCCGGCAGCCGCCGCCGCGGCCGCCCGGGACCATCCGGCACCGCTCTCACGGACGCGTTCGACGCCATCCCAAGAGTCTTACCATTTATAGGTGTGTAGAGAGGCGCATCAGGCGGTCACGTCGGTGCGCGCGTCGCCCTCCAGCGGCGCGGCAGGGTCGCGATTGCGGGCGCGACCGAGCGGGTAGGGACGGAGCCCATGAGGCACGGAACCGGGAGCGCGCCCCAGCTCGAGCTGCTGCACGGCGGCAGCGCGTCGACCAATGCGCTGCGAACGCGCGCGCTCGCGATGCGTGCGCACAAAGGGGATCGCGAGGCTCGCGAGACGCTGATCGCCGAGCATCTGCCGCTCGCGCGCGCGCTCGCGCGGCGCTACCGGCGCGGCAACGAGCCGCTCGACGACCTCGTGCAGGTCGCGTCGCTCGGCCTGATCAAGGCCGTCGACCGCTTCGACCCCGACCGCGGGCACAGCTTCTCGACCTTCGCCCAGCCGACGATCGTCGGCGAGCTCCTGCGCCACTTCCGCGACACCGGCTGGGGCGTCCACGTCGCGCGCGGGACGCAGGAGCTGGCGCTGAGAGTGCGCGCCGCCGCCGAGGCGGTCGAAATCGAGACGGGCAGAGCGGCGACCCCGCGCCAGCTCGCCGAGCGCACCGGGGCGAGCGTCGAGTCGGTCGTGGAGGCGCTCGGCGCGCTCTCGAACCGCACCGCGCTGTCGCTCGCGGCGCCGACGGGCGGCCACGACGACGGCGGCGCCGACACGACGATCGCCGACACGCTCGGCGCCCCCGACGACGGCTATGGCCGCGCGGAGGCGCGGGCGCTGCTGGGATCGGCCGTGCGCTGCCTGCCGGAGCGCGAGCGGAAGATCCTGCGGCTGCGCTTCGTGCAGGACATGACGCAGAGCGAGATCGCCGCGGAGATCGGCGTCTCGCAGATGCAGATCTCGCGCCTGCTGCGCCAGTCGATCGAGCGGCTCGCCCAGATCACGCGCGCACGGCCGCAGCCGTGACCTCGACGAGCGGCGCGCGGCGCGCCGCCTTCGCCTCGTAGAGGCGGCCGTCGGCGCGCGCGAGGCAGGCGTCGAGCGTCTCCCCGCTCGCCCACTCGGCGACCCCGGCCGACCAGCGCGCCGGGTGCGCCTCGCGCAGACGTGCGAGCGCCGTGTCCGCCTCCGCGGCGGAGGTCGCCGGAAACATCACGAGGAACTCGTCGCCGCCGTAGCGGGCGAGCACGTCGCCGGGCCGCAGCGTGCCCGTCCACGCCGCGGTGACATCAGCGAGCATGCGGTCGCCCGCGACGTGGCCGTGCAGGTCGTTGACGTGCTTGAAGCCGTCGAGGTCGAGCACGGCAAGCGACAGCGGCGCGCCGGTGCGGCCGGCGAGCGCGTGCTCGCGGTCGGCCGCCTTCGTGAAGCCGTTGCGGTTGAGCAGGCCCGTGAGGTTGTCGGTGTCGGCCTGCGTGCGCAGCCCTTCGCTCAGCGAGCTCAGGATGAGCGTGCCCACCCACACCGTCGCGCACACGAACAGCGCCTGGATCGCGGTGTCCGGCAGACCGGCGATCGCGAACGCGGTAACGCACGCGACGGTGATGCCGAGCGCATGCCAGCGCGCCTCGCGCGGGCGCAGGAACAGTGCGGTGTAGACGGCGAGCCACTGGAATGCGCGCGTGAGCGTCATCAGACCGACGACCGTGCGCGCGTGGGCGGCGAGCAGGGCGATCCCCAGCACGAGCGCCGCGATCGCGACATGGAGGCCGGCGCGGGAGAGCCGCGGCCCGGCCGCGAAGACCACCACCGCCAGCACCGCGTACGCCGCCGCCACCGCGATCAGCAACCCCACCGGCTCCTGGCCGCTGACGCGCACGCGCGTCACGAGCAGGCACCCGGCCGCCGCGATCAGCGCGATCACGACCACGACCGCCACCTCGCCGGGCAGCTCCGCGCCGCGCAGACGGCTCAGCCAGCGGAACGCGGCGGCGGAGCGTCCCGCCGTCCAGGTGCCTGCGCGCGACTCGGCCATCGTGTTCCGAGTCGGCATGCGGACGCCGAAGCTTGAACGCTGGGGCGCGACGCCCGACGACGCGCGTCCGACGTCCTACCCGAACTTGCCCGTCACGTACTCCTCGGTGCGGGAGTCGCTCGGGTTCGTGAAGATTCTCTCGGTCGCGCCGACCTCGACGAGCTCGCCGTCGAGCAGGAACGCCGTGTCGTCGGCGACGCGCGCCGCCTGCTGCATGTTGTGCGTGACGATCACGATCGTCACCGTGCGCTTGAGCTCCTCGACGAGCTCCTCGATCTTCAGCGTCGAGATCGGGTCGAGCGCGGAGGCCGGCTCGTCCATCAGCAGCACGTCGGGCTCGACCGCCAGCGCGCGCGCGATGCAGAGGCGCTGCTGCTGGCCGCCGGAGAGGCCGATGCCGGGCTTGGCGAGACGATCCTTGACCTCGTCCCACAGGCCGGCGCCGCGCAGCGCCCGCTCGACGTCGTCGTGGCCGACCTTGCGCGAGGTCAGCCGCAAGCCTGAGGCGACGTTGTCGAAGATCGACATCGTCGGGAACGGGTTCGGCTTCTGGAAGACCATCCCGATCGCGCGGCGCACCGCGACCACGTCGACGCCCGGGCCGTAGACGTCGGCGTCGTCGATCAGCACGCGGCCACCGGCTCTCGCGCCCGGGATCTCCTCGTGCATGCGGTTGATGCAGCGCACGACCGTCGACTTGCCCGAGCCGGACGGACCGATCAGCGCCGTCGCCTTGTTCGGCGCGAACGACAACGTGAGGTCCTTGATCGAGTGCTGTTCGCCGTACCAGGCGTTGAGCCGCTCGACCGTGACCGCGCGCGCGAGGCGCTCGGTCGCGTCCGCCGCGGCGCCGCGCAGCGCCGGACGCACCGGCGCGACGGGCTGGTGCTTGGCCGGGGGGATCGGTTCCGGGGACACGTCGCGGCGCAGGGCGTTTGGGGCGGGATCGCTCACGACAGACGGCTCCTTCTCTGGATCAGACGTGCGAGCAGGGTCAGCATGAGGATCATCGCCACGAGCGTCAAGGCCGCGCCCCAGGCGATCGTGACCAGGCGGTCCTGCGCCTGCCCGACGTTCTGGAAGATCAGCGCCGGCAGCGAGTTCATGCGGTCGTTGAAGTTGAGGGCGGTCGCGTTCACGACGGCGGCGGTGAACAGCAGCGGCGCGGTCTCCCCCGCCGCGCGGGCGATCGCCAGCAGCACGCCCGTGACGATGCCGGGCAGCGCGGTCGGCAGCACGACGCGGAAGACGGTCTTCCAGCGCGGCGCGCCGAGCGCGTAGGCGGCCTCGCGCAGCGCGTTCGGCACCAGCAGCAGCACGACCTCGGCCGAGCGCGTCACGATCGGCAGCATCAGCAGCGCCAGCGCGGTCGAGCCCTTCCAGCCGGCGAACGAGGAGCCGCCGACGCCGGCGAGCACGAGCGTGATGTAGACGAACAGGCCGAAGACGATCGACGGCACGCCCGTCATCACGTCGATGAAGTAGCGCACCGCGTGGGCGAGCTTGGATCCGCGCCCGAACTCGACGAGCCAGATCGCGACGCCGAGGCCGACCGGCACCGCGACCGCCGTCGCGAGCCCGACCATCAGCACGGTGCCGACGACCGCGCTCTTGATCCCGCCGGGGTCGCCGAGGAACGCGCCGGTCGGGTCGGTCGTGAAGAATCTCACCGAGATCGCGCCGAGCCCCTGCTTGAGCAGGTAGTAGAGGATCAGCGCGAGCGGCACGAGCGCGACGCCCGTCAGCAGCGCGACGCCGCCGCGGGCGAGCTTGTCGACGCGCCGCCGGCGCGCGCTGATCGGCGCGAAGGCGACCGCGCTCACGCCGCCATCTCCGGCGGACGCCGCCCGCGCTCGGCGCGCAGGACGAGGCCGCGTGCGACCGCGTTGACGCACAGCGTCAGCACGAACAGCACGAGCCCGGCGGCGATCAGCGACGCGCGGTGCAGCGGGTCGGACGCCGCCTCGCCGAACTCGTTCGCGATCACCGCCGCGAGCGTGTAGCCCTGCTGGAAGATCGAGTGGCCGATCACCGGCGCGTTGCCGATCACGAGCGTGACCGCGATCGTCTCGCCGATCGCGCGGCCGAGGCCGAGCATCGCGCCGCCGGCGATCCCGCCGCGCGCGTACGGCAGCACGGCCATCCGGATCATCTCCCAGCGCGTCGCGCCGAGCGCGAGCGCCGCCTCCTTGTGCTCGCGCGGGACGGTCGCGATCACCTCGCGCGAGATCGCCGAGGCGATCGGCAGGATCATGATCGCGAGGATCAGCCCCGCGACGAAGTAGTTCGGCCCGGTGACGGTCCCGCCGACGAATGGGATGAACGAGAAGGCGTCGGCGAACCATCTCTCGGCCGGCTGCAGCTTGGGGATCAGGAAGAAGAAGCCCCACAGCCCGTAGACGACCGAGGGCACCGCCGCCAGCAAATCGACGACGATCGTCAGCGGTCCGCGGATCCGGCGCGGCGCCAGCTCGGTGATGTAGAGCGCGGTCGCGACCGCCACCGGGATCCCCAGCACGAGCGCGATCGCCGAGGTGATCAGCGTGCCCGCGATCAGCGGCAGCGCGCCGTAGAGCGCCTTGTTCGGCACCCAGTCGGCCGAGGTCAGGTACGTCCCGAGCCCGACCTGGCTGAAGACCGGTCGCGACTCGAGGATCAGCTTGACGAAGAAGAACGCGATCAGAGCGATGACGCCGAGCGAGAGCGCCGTCAGCCCCCACCTCAGGACCCGATCGGGAAGCCGGGCCGCCGGCGAGCGGTGCAGCGCGCTGCCGCGCCCGCCGGCGGATGCAATCGTCCCGGCCTCCATCACGCTCCTACTTGGCCGCCTGGATCGGCTGGCCGTTGCAGGTGAGCGCGTCGACTCTCGCCTGCGCCATTCTCTGAATGCTCGCGGGCAGCGGCGCGTACTGGAGCTGCGGCGCGACGCTCTGACCGGGGCCGAGGATGTAGGTCAGCCACGACTTCAGGCTCGCGGCGGTGCCCTGCGATCTGCCGGCCTTGCAGACGTCCTGGAAGACGATCTGGAAGGTGACGGCGGTGATCGGGTAGCTTCTCGCGCCCGGCGCGTCGATCGTCGAGAACTCGAGGTTCGCCGGCGGCTTGGCGCCCTCGCCGGCGGCCGAGGTGGCCGCGAGGCTCGGCTCCACGTACGCGCCCGCTCTGTTCTTGACGGCCGCGGTCGTGAAGTTGCTCTGGAGCGCGTAGGCCTGCTCGACGTAGCCGACCGCGCCGGAGGTCTGCTTGACGCAGCCGGCGACGCCGTCGTTGCCTCTCGCGCCGGTGCCGGTCGGCCACTGGACGCTCTTGTCGGTGCCCGGGCCTCTCGCCCATGCCGGCGACTGGCCGGCGAGGAACTTCGTGAAGTTCGCCGTCGTGCCGGACGCGTCCGAGCGGTGGCAGACGGTGATCGTGGTCGAGGGCAGCGTCACGCCCGGGTTGAGCGCGGCGATCGACGCGTCGTTCCACTTCGCGACTCTGCCGAGGAAGATGTTCGCGATCGTCGGGCCGTCGAGTCTGAGGCCGCTTCTGACACCGCTGAGGTTGTAGGAGACGGTGACCGCCCCGAGCGCGATCGGCAGGTGCACCGGCGTGCCCTTGGCCGCAGCCGCGGAGACCTCTTCCGGCTTCATCACCGCGTCGCTGCCGGCGAAGTCGACCGTGCCGGCCGTGAGCTGCGCGATGCCGGCGCCGGAGCCGACCGGCTGATAGTTGACCGTGATGCCGGCGCTGCTCTTGAAGCGGTTCGCCCACTCGCTGACGAGCGGAGCCTGGAACGTCGAGCCGGCGCCGTTGAGCGCAGCCGACGACGATGAGCTCGATCCCCCGTTCGAACTGGTGCTGCTGTTGCTCTTGCTGCTGCCGCAGGCGGCGACGCCCAGGGCGAGCGCGGCGGCCGAGCCGAGCGCGAGGACCTTCGAGTACCTCATCTGCATCCTTTCTCCGTTGCGACGGTGCTCGGCAGCGTCACAGGGCATGGACGCGATTCTGTTATCGCGCTGTGGCCGATCTGTTTAAACCTTGTGAAACAGGGTCGAAGCGATAGCCGAAGCCCGGATGCGTGTGGATGAACGCCGTGTCCGGGAGCGCCTGCTCCAGCTTGGCCCGCAGCTTGTGCACGTAGACGTCGACGGAGCGGTCGCCGGCCCGCAGCGTCCCGCCCCACGCGAGGCGATACAGCTCCTCGCGTGAGACGATGCGGCCCCAGCGATCGACCAGCGCGACGAGCAGGCGCAGCTCGCGCACCGACGTCTGCACGACCTGTCCGCCGGCGAGCACGAGCCCGTCGGACCGGCGCAGCTCGAGCCCTCCGGCGCGGATCGTCTCGTCGTGAGGTGCGGCCTCCATGGCCGCCGAGGATCCCGCACCGCGCGCGCGTGCCTGTTATCAGACGGTGAAGCCGATGCAGAAGCAGCGGCCTTCCCCGTCGCTTCACTGCACCTTCACGAGTCGGTAACAACCCGGCAACCGGTGTGCGAGGATGCTTCGTGCAATGGCGCCATTCGAATCCGAGGGCGAGCTCCGCGTGCGCTTCCAGGAGGAGCTGGGCGAGATCGAGCAGGCCGCTCTCGGCGGGCTCGACATGGTGCGCGACCAGCTTCGACGCGTGCTGGAGGCGGTCGAGCACCAGGATGTGTCGCTGGCGAGCGAGGTCGTCGGCGGCGACGACACGATCGACCAGCTCTACCGCGATCTGCACGAACGGATCCTCTCGCTGCTCGCGCTCCAGGCGCCCGTCGCCGGCGACCTGCGGCTCGCCGCGGCGCTGCTGCACGTGATCCGCTCGGTCGAGCGGATGGGCGACCAGTGCGTGAACGTCGCGAAGCTGATCCCGCTCGACGGCCACCACCCGCCGACCCATCCCACGCTGCTTGAGGAGCTCGGCGTGATGGGGCGGCTCGTCGGTCAGGAGATCGAGCAGGCCAAGCGCGCGTTCGTCGAGCGCGACCTCGCGCTCGCGCGCGACCTGATCCACCAGGATCGCGACGTCAACGAGCTGAACCGCCGCGTCTTCCAGTTCGCATGGGAGAGCGGCGACGATCCCGACGCGCGCGAGTGGGCGATGCACATGATCCTCGCCGCGCGCGCGGTCGAGCGCATGGGCGACCTCGCGGTCGACGTCGGCGAGCAGCTCGGCTTCGTGCTGACGGGGCAGTTCGAGGAGTTCCGCGACGCCTCGCACCCCTCGCCGAGCGACGCGGCGCCGTCGGTCTAAGGCCGCGCGCCGGCTCTGCCGGCGGGTGCCGGCACGACGATCGTGCGGCCGTCGTCGAGCTGATAGACGGTCCCGATCGCTCTGCCGTGGCCGACGACGCGCTGGCCCGGCCTCAGTTGGACGGCTCTCACCTGCGCGCCTCTGGACACCACGATGCTGTCGCGGGCAGCCGCGGCGCTGCGCGCTCTGCCGAGCGCGTCCGGGCCGAGCTTCAGCGAAGAGAGCGCGGCGAGCAGGAACGCGACCGACAGCACGATCCCGAGGTCGAAGAGGTTCACCAGGCCGTCGAGCGGGTCGCCGGCGCGGTCCTCGCGCGAGCGCGCGCGGGCGGTAACCGTCGGCGGGGTCACGGCAGCGCCGGCTCCTGCGGAGCGTGCACGTGCGCTGTTCCGCCCGCGGGCGCGAGCGACGGTTGCGCTGCGCTCGCGAGCGCGACGCTCATGTACTCGACGTCCGAGTAGTCCTGGTCGTAGATGCGGTTGCGCACGAGCGAGACGGCGTAGGCGACGGCGCCGACGAGCAGGCCGGCGACGGTCACGCTGAAGGCGACGCGCAGGTCGTCGGTGAGGCGCCGCACGTCGCCGTTCGCGAGCCCGGCGAGCGCGGGCGAGAGCGGGATCAGCGTGCCCATCAGGCCGAGCGCCGGCCCCATCCGCACGAGGATGCGCGTGCGCTCCAGCCGGCGCACGGAGCGGTAGTCGTACTCGGCGAGGCGCTTGGCGATGCGGTTGGCGGCGTCGGGCCGCTCGCGCTGCTCGACGATCGCGGTCAGCGCCTCGTCCATCGCCGGGTTGGCGCCGACGCTGCGGACGGCGCGCAGCGCCCCGGCGCCGTCGCCGGCGGCGAGCGCCTCGCGCGCGGCGTCGGCGGCGCGCTCGAGCCGCGCGACGTTGCGGCCGCGGCGTCGGCGCAGCTCGGCCAGCAGGGAGCCGACCTCCGCGAGCACGACGACGAGCGCGACGAGCGCGAGCAGCAGCACCGGGTAGCGCAGCGCGTCGGAGATGTCGAAGAGAAGGTGCTCGATCGTCATGGCTGCCAGAAGGGGAGCGTGTGGCGGGACTCGAGCGCCCAGCCGAGGCCCAGCAGCGCCGCCAGCCCGATCGCGACCCACGCGCCGACCGGCACGTGGAGCGGACCGCGGGCCAAGGCCCCGCCCGGCGCCGCGCCGGCCGCGCGGCCGCCGCTCGCGAGCGGGAGCGCCGCGCTCGTCGAGGCGACCAGGGTACCGCTGACGAGCCGGCCCTGAGGCGGCGGCAGGCGGCGCGGCGACAGGCGGCGCGGCGCGGCCGCGATCGTCCGCGGGACAGGCGCGGCCGGCGTCGACGCCGCGTGCCCGGGCACGGCGCCCCCGGCGAAGCCGGCGCCGCCCGCGCCTGTCCCGCCGGCGGGGACGACTGCCCCCTGGGCGCCGCCGTCCGGCGGCGCGGCGCGCTTCACGGGTGCCGAGGAGATCCGCACGTGGACGATCGTCGGCAGGTTGGTCACGTTGGTCATCCCGCGAACCACGTTGAGCTGGACCTTGTACGTCGTGGCCGCCGGGAAGCGGTGCGTCACGCGTGCGCCGTACACGTAGTCGCCGCCGTCGAAGTACCACTGGAACCGCATCCCGGCCGGCAGCGGCCTGCCGTCGGGCAGGGCGGCGCTGAAGACGAGCGGCTGATGCGGACGCCCCTGCGGCGGCGAGACGCTGACCTGCGGCACGTAGAGCTCGCTGCGATGGAGCCGCACCGACAGCGTCCCGCCCGGGAACGTGAGGTCGTCGGCGGCGTTGGCATCGCCGGCGCCGGTGCTCGCGCGCAGGAAGCGGACGCCCTGCGCGTCGGACCAGACGACCGCGTCGCTGGACGGGAACACGTAGGTCGTTCCGCCGCCGTCCGGCCACGCGATCGCGGCGTACGTCCATGCGCCGTCGAGCCCGGCGGCGCTCAGCAGCGCGCCGAGCGAGATGCCGTCGGCGACCGTCGTCGTGCTCGTCGTCCCGTCCGGAGCGCGCAGCGTGTAGGTCGCGCCGTGCACGTCGAAGCTGCCGGCGAGCGCCGCGAGCGAGAGCGTTCTCGGCGCGCCGCCGTTCGACGGCGCGATCGTGACGGTCCCCCCGTCGGCGCGGGCGAGCGGCGCGCTCGCGGCGGCGAGCGCCGTGACGAGCGCGAGCACGGCGAGGATGCGGCGACGCACCCGCTGGAGCCTACGCGAGGCCCGCGGCCGCCGTTTCGGCGTCCTCGCGCACGCCGGCCGCCGGCAGCAGCGTCTCGACGAGCGCGCGCGCCTTCAGGCGCACCTCGCGCAGCTCCTCGCGCGGGTCGGACAGCGCGACGATCGCGCCGCCGGCGCCGAAGCTCGCGCCGCGCTCGGTCACGACGATCGTGCGGATCACGATCGACAGGTCGGCGGCGCCGCCGAGCGCGAACCAGCCGAGCGCGCCCGAGTACACCCCGCGCGGGCCGGCCTCCAGCTCGTCGACGATCTCCATCGTGCGCTTCTTCGGCGCGCCGGTCATCGAGCCGCCGGGGAAGGCGGCGCGCACGACGTCGAGCGCGGAGGCGCCGCGCCCGATCCGCCCGCGGATCGTCGAGACGAGCTGGTGGACGGTCGCGAACGACTCGACGCCGAACAGCACCGGCACGTGCACGCTGCCGACCTCGCACACCGCCCCGAGGTCGTTGCGCAGCAGGTCCACGATCATCAGGTTCTCGGCGCGATCCTTCTCGCTGGCGCGCAGGCGCTCGCGGATCGCGAGGTCCTGCTCGACGCTCGCCCCGCGCGGCGCGGTGCCCTTGATCGGCTTCGCCTCGACCGCCCCGTCGGCGCCGACGCGCAGGAAGCGCTCGGGCGAGGCGCTCAGCACGCTCACCTCCGGGAAGCGCAGGAAGGCGGCGAACGGCGCCGGGTTGACCGCGCGCAGGCGCCGGTACGCCTGCCACGGGTCGATCGCCGCCGCCAGCTCGACGTGGTTCGTGAGGCACACCTCGTACGTCTCCCCCGCCGTGATCGCCTGCTGGCAGCGCTCGATCAGCGCGAGATAGGCGTCGTCGTCGTGTCGGGGGACGCAGCCGGCCGGCCACGCGTCTTCCACCTGCACGGCGCGGCCGCCGTCGGCGTGCAGCGCGGCGGGCGCGACCCGGCCGCCGCCGCCGTCGCCGTCGCGGCCGGCGAGCGCGGTCAGGCGCAGCGTCATCTCGTCGAGCCACGGCGCCGCCGGCGCGTCGTGCGCCTCGAGCGCGACCAGCCACAGCTCGCCCGTCTCGTGGTCGAACGCGAGGAAGCGATCCGCGAACACGAGCGCCGCGTCGGGCGCCGGCGCCCGGTGCGCCGCGTCGCCGCCGGACTCCGCCTTCAGCTCGTAGCCGAGGTAGCCGACGTAGCCGCCGTTGAAGTCGAACGGCAGCGCGCTGGTCGTCGTGCGGCGCGCGCGGATCTGGTCGTCGAGGTAGGCGAGCAGCGGGCCGTCGGCCTGTTCGACGCCGCGCGCCGTGCGGATCGTCGCGCGCCCGCTCGCGACGTCGTAGGTGAGCGTCTCGGCGAGCGGGCCGCTGTCGTCGCCCATGAACGAGAAGCGCCCGCAGTCGTCGACCCCGCGCGTACCGCTGTCGAGCCAGAAGGCGGTCTCGCGGTCGGCGTAGAGCTCCGCGAAGACCTCCTCGGCGTCGAGCGCGAGCGCGAGCCTGCGCCAGCGCACGACCGGCTGATGGCGCACGAGCCGCTGCTCGTCCCCGCGCAGCCGCGCGCGACCGCGCGTCGAGGCGGCGAGCGCGAGGTCGCGGAAGTTGCGCAGCAGCCGCGCGCCGTGCTCGGAGCAGATCGACTCCGGATGGAACTGCACGCCCCACAGCGGCGCGTCGAGGTGGCGCACGCCCATCAGCACGCCGTCGTCCGACCACGCGAGCGCGTGCAGGCCAGCCGGCAGGTCCCCGACGACGAGCGAGTGGTAGCGCACCACCTCGAACGGCGACGGGATCCCCTCGAACAGGTCGATCTGCGCGTGGTGGACCGCGCTCAGGCGCCCGTGCATCGGGACCGGCGCCGGCACGACCGGCGCGCCGTGGAGCTGGCAGATCCCCTGGTGCCCGAGACAGACGCCCAGCACCGCCATCCCGCTCTCGCGGATCGCTAAGGCGCTGATGCCGAAGTCGCGCGCGACTTCCGGCCGGCCCGGCCCGGGCGAGACGACGATCGCCCCGTAGCCCTCGGTGCGCAGCGCCGGCCAGGCGACCGGGTCGTCGTTGCGCAGCACCAGCGGCGCCTCGCCGTTGAGGTCGGCGAGCATCTGGAAGAGGTTGAACGTGAACGAGTCGTAGTTGTCGACCAGCACGAACCTCATCGCGCGCCCCCGTGCACGGTCGCCAGCTCGTCGCAGGCGGCGGCGACGGCGCCAGCGGCAGTCCTGACCGCGGCGCGCTCCGCCGGGTCGATCGTCCACGGCAGCACGCGCGGCGCCTCGCCGGGGCCGAGCAGCGCCGGCGCCGTCAGGTGGACCCCGTCGACGCCCCAGGCGCCGTCGAGCGCCGTCGAGACCGGCCATGGCCGCGGATCGCCGCGCAACAGCGCGCGCACGACCGCCGCGACGCCCCAGCCCGAGGACCACTGCGTCGTGCGGCCGGTGCCGAGCTCCTGCCAGCGCGCGTACCAGTCGCCGACCTCGGCCCGCACCCGCTCGCGCTCGCGCGGCGTCAGCTCGACGCGCTGCCCGCAGATGCGCACGCGACTGAGCAGCGGCACCGCAAGCGGCCCGTGCTCGCCGACGCTCCACGCCTCGACGTCGGCCGGGTCGCAGGCGCGCACGCGCGCCACCGCGACGCGCAGCCGCAGCGTGTCGTTGAGCGTGTGGCCGACGACGTGCGCGCGCTCGCCGAGGCGCCGCGCCAGCAGCGTCGCGAGCGCGTCGACCGGGTTGCTGACGAGCAGCAGCGTCGGCGTGCGCTCGCCGTCGAGCAGCTCGATCGCCTGCGCGAGCGGCGCGAGGATCGTCGCGTTCTCGGCGAGGAACGCCGCGCGCGGAGCGCCGTCGCGGTGCGGGACCGCGGCGCACGCGACGATCGCGTCGCAGCCGGCGAGCGCGTCGACGCCGCCGCTGCGCACGTCGAGCCCCGGCAAGGTGGCGGCCAGCGCTTCGAGGTCGATCCGCTGCGCGGCGAGCCGCGGCGTCGCCGCGTCGGCGAGCACGAGCCGCCGCACGCCCGTGAGCGCGAGCGCGAACGCCGCCGCCGAGCCGACCGCGCCGGCGGCGCCGAAGATGCCGACGCGCGCGTCGTGCACCGCTCTCCCCCTCGCCGGGCCGCTCGCCGCCGCGCTAGTAGACGTTCTCGCGCTCCATCGCCTCGAACAGCTCCTGCACGTTCCTCGGGTCGAAGCCCTCGTTCTCGGCGCGCGCGATGATCTCGAGCTGCATGCCGGAGTTCGGCTCGCGCTTCGTGAAAATCTGGTCGAGGCCCGGGCCGTTGATGATCCCGGTGAGCAGGTCGGCGCCGCGCGCTCCGAGCTCCTCGTAGGCCTCCTGCGCGTCCGGGATCTCGATTGCGACGTGCTGGACGCCGGGACCGTAGGCCTCGATGTAGCGCGAGACGTTCGACTCGGGCGAGTCGCCCTGCACGAGCACGAACTTCACGCCGCCGGCGGTCATCACGGCCGAGTCCATGCCGCTGATGCGCCCGCTGATCTGCCGGCGCTCCTGAAGCTCCATCCCGAGCACGTCGCCGTAGTAGGCGATCGCGGCGTCGAGGTCGCGCACGGCGATCGCGACGTGGTCGATCCCGACCGCGGAGCGCGCGAACAGGCTGCGCTCGTCCGCCGCCTGCCGGTCCGCGGGGGCGCCGATGATCTCGTCCTCGACGCGACAGCCCTCGGCGATCACCTCGCGCGCCAGCGCGCGACCGAAGTCGGCGTCGAGCCCCCGCTCGCCGGCGAGCTCGGCCCAGCGCGCCTCGACGGCGGCGACGCGCTCCGGCTGCATCATCGGGATGCCCTGCTCGCGCTTGTGCTCGGCGACCTCGCGGCAGATCGCGACGCGCTCCGCGAGCGCGTCGAGCAGCCGCTCGTCGACGCGGTCGATGCGCTCGCGGAACGACGCGAGCGCGGACGTCTGGGTGCTCGTGCCCATGGTCGAGGTCCCCCTCCTCGTTACTGGTTCACGGTGTGTCGCTACACCTTTTCTCGGAGCCTAACGTGTCTGCGGTCCGCGCGGGGATTTCCATCTGAGAACATCGCTGCTCGAGATGGGTTCGCTCGCCGACGATCCGCGCACGGCCGCCGCCGCGCTCGCGCGCTGCGCGGTGATCGGCGGGAACGGCGCCGTCGGGCGGCTGTTCGCCGACCTGCTCGCGCAGGCCGGGAGCGCCGTGACGATCGTCGACCTCGCCGCGGAGCCGGCGTCCGCGTCGCCGGCCGCGGACGCCTGGATCGCGCTCGACGCGCGCGAGCCGTCCACCGCGCTGCATGACGCGCTCGCCGGCGCCGACTGCGCCGTGCTCGCGCTGCCCGAGACGACCGCGCTCGACGCCGTCCCCCACGTGCTCGCCGCGCTGCCCGCCGGCGCGCTGCTCGCCGACACGCTGTCGGTCAAGACGCCGTTCGCGCAGGCGGCGCTCGCGTCCGACGCGCCCGTCGAGCTGCTCTCGCTCAACCCGATGTTCGCGCCCGCGCTCGGCTTCCCCGGCCACGCGGTGCTCGCCGTCGAGCTGGCGCCCGGACCGCGCTCGGCCGCTCTGCTGGCGCTGCTGCACGAGCGGGCGCGCGCGGTCGTGACCGTCGCCGACGCCGCCGCGCATGACCGCCTGACGGCGGTCTTGCAGGTCGCCGCGCACGCCAGCGTGCTCGGCTTCGCGCTCGCGCTGGGCCAGCTCGACGCCGAGCTCGACATGCTGCTGGCGCTCGCTCCGCCGCCGTTCCTGGCGCTGCTGACGCTGGTCGCACGGATCGCCGCCGGCGCGCCGGAGACGTACGCCGACATCCAGCGGGCGAACCCGTTCGGCGCACAGGCGCGCGCCGCGCTCGCCGACGGGCTCGCGCGGCTCGACGCCGCCGCGCGCGACCCCGATCCGCGGCGCGCCGAGGCGCTCGTCGCCGACGCCGGGGCGCTGCTCGGCCCTCACCGCGAGGCGCTCGCGGCGCAGGCCGCGGAGCTGCTCGCGCGGCTCGAGCCGCCGGCGCCGGCCGCCGGCTGACCGGCGCGCGGCGCAGCTCACGCGTGCGTCGCGGCGTCGAACTCGGCGCGGATGCGCCGGTAGAGCGGGTGCTCGGCGGTCTCGAAGGCCGCCTCGTCGATCGCGCTGAACGGCCGCAGCTCAAGCATCGTCGAGGCGAGGAAGGCGCCTTCGCAGCGCCCCAGCTCGCCCGGATCGACCTCCCGCTCGATCGCCTCGACGCCGATCCGCCGCGCGATCTCCAGCACGCTGCGGCGCGTGATGCCGGGGAACACGTCGGCGTCGACCGACGGCGTCACGAGCGTCTCGCCGCGGATCAGGAAGAGGTTCGAGGTGCTCGCCTCGGCGAGCCGGCCGGCGCCGTCGAGCAGCACGCCGACGTCGGCGCCGCGCTCGAACGCCCGCCGCTGCGCGAGAAAGCTGTTCGCGTAGGCGCCGCAGACCTTCCACGAGACCGGGATCGCGCGGCTCGAGACGCGCTCGACCGGCACGATCGTCCCGCGCATCGGGTCCGGCACGTCGCGCGCGACCTCGACGGCGAAGATGCAGGCGTTCACCGGCAGCTCTCTGCTCGCCACGAGCATGATCTCCGGCGCGCCGCGAAACGCGATCGGACGGATGTAGTGCGTGCGCCGCGGCAGCGTGTCGAGCAGCGCGAAGATCCCCGCCGCGAGCTGCTCCGGCTCCCACGGGAACGGCAGGTCCATCCGCGCCGCGCCCGTCTTGAAGCGCACGAGGTGCTCATGGCCGCGGTGGAGGTGGTAATGGTCATCGTTCCAGTAGGCCATGATCCCGTCGAACACGCCGGTGCCCATGTGGAACGTGCTGGAGGCGAGCGACGGAGCGCCCTGCTCGCGCGGCACCAGCTCGCCGTCGACCCACGCCAGCTCGCTCACGACGGGCATGGGGCCTCCCCGGCGGCGACCGCGGCGACCGGCGCCGGCCGCGCCTGCGCGAGCCCGAGCGCCGTCAGCCCCTGCCCGAGCACGCCGCGCAGCGCCCGCGCGACCCGCGGCGTCGCCGGCACTGCGGCGAACCAGCGCGACAGGTGGTAGTGGAAGCGCACGAACGGCAGCAGGTCGAGCTGCTCGGCGCACTTCTCCAGCAGCCGCCGGTGGCGCTGCGACTGCACGAGCACGAAGCGATAGTGGGGATCGTCGAGATCCGGGTCCGGCGCGCCGTCGTGGCGCGGATCGCAGGCGCGCGCCCACGCCTGCGCGAGCGACCAGCCGACGTTGCGGCGGGGATCGAGCAGCTCGTGGAGATCGAGCGCGATACGCTGCTGGAGCGGCCGTCCGAGGAACCAGCCGAGCAGCACGACGCGCGCCAGCTCGTCGGCGTCGCAGGCGCCGTGGCGGCGCGCCAGCCCGGCGACCGGCCCCGCGCTCGCGATCTGCTCGAGCAGCTCGTCGGCGAGCAGCGCGCCGCCCTTGCTCGACTTGACGGCGTCGCCGCCGGCGCCGAGCACCATCTCGTGCATGAGGTTGTCGGTCGGGTGGATCTCCTCGCCGGGACGCAGGCGCGCCAGCAGCGCCTCGCACGCGCGTATCAGCCCCCGCCACTCGCTGCCGAAGACCGCGACCGAGCGCGCGCCGGCGAGCAGCGGGCGCGTCGCGTCGTACGTCGCGACGTAGCGCAGGTGCTGCGTCGGGAAGCCGTCGCGGCGGTGCAGCAGCAGGCGCGGGTATGCCTGCTCGCCGGTCGGGAAGACCGTCGCCGCCTCGGCGCCGTGCTCGACGATGCCCGCGGCGAGCGCCTCCGCCACGAGCGCGTCGGCGTGCGCCAGGTAGTCCGACTCGAACAGCGTGCGGTCGACGCGCACGCCGAGCCGCGCGTAGGTCTCGTCGTGCCCGGCGACGACCCACGCGCGGAGCTGGTCGAACAGCTCCGCGGCCTGCGGGTCGCCGGCGCGCCAGCGCGCCAGCAGCTCCTCCGCGGCGTCGCGGTGCAGCACGCGCTCGCGCGACAGGGCGGCGTCGCCGTGGTCCTCCTCGACGGTCGCGGCGGCGCGCGCCGGCAGCCGCTGCACGTAGCGCAGATAGCAGGCGCCGATGAGCTGATCGCCCTTGACGCCGTCGCGCTCGGGCGTGCGCCCGGCGCCGTGCTCGAGATAGCCGGCCATCGCCTCCCCCATGCTGCGGCCGAAGTCGCCGACGCGGCTCTGGCGCACGACGTCCGCGCCGAGCGCCTCCGCCGCGCTCGCGACCGCATTGCCGATCGCGACGTTGCGCAGGTGCCCGACGTGCAGGGCCTTCGTCGTGTTCGGATCGCCGAAGTTCACGACCCAGCGCCGGCCGGCGGCGACCGCGCGCGTCGCGAGCGCGTCGGGCTCGCCGCGCTCGAGCGCCGCGCCGAGCGCGGCCAGCTCCGCGTCGGCGAAGTGCACGCCGAGCGGTTCGACGCTCGTCGCGAGCGCCGTGAGCGCACGCGCGCCGTCCGCGGTGGCGCGCCACGCGGGGTCGCGCAGCTCGAGCCGCACGTCGACCGGCGCCGGGCGGAACGGCACCACCGGCAGCAGCGCCTCGCGCGCCCCGTGCTCGGCGAGCGACGCGTCGAGCCGGTCGAGCAGGTTCGTCGACGGATCGGTAAAGCCCGTATGGAGCATGCATGCACCAGGCGGGGCTCGAACCCGCATCAACGGCTTTTAAGGCCGGTCCTTTAACCCATTAAGGTACTGGTGCTTCGGTGCTGAATTCGCGCAGGACGACGCGCGTCGCATCCGTCCCCCAAACGACGCACCAACATGTAGGAGATTACCGGCCGTTCGTCGGCGCGGCAACCGCTCACGGACAGGGCGTGACCGAGCTGGTGCTGCTGCGGCCGCCGTCGGCGAAGCGCACCTCGGCGCGGAAGCGGAAGGCGCCGCGCGGGCAGCGCGCCGGCAGCTCGATGCCGTCGGGCCGGTAGGCGACGCGCCGGCCGTGCTGGCGTCTCCAGTAGCGGATCGCGTGCGAGCCGATCACGAGCCGCAGCTCGGCGAGCGAGACGGTCGCGATGCCCTGGATGCCCGGGATCGCGGGCATGCGCACGGTCAGGACGCCCCCGAACGGCGGCGCGGCGTCGGCCACGTCGCCGGCGAACGCGAGCTCGCCGCCGAACGGCCGCTGCCCATCGACGTAGACCACGAGCCCGAGCTTGCCCTGCTCGATCGTCCCCGACAGCAGCGTCACCGTCGCGTACTCGGGAATCGCCTGGCCGCTCTGCAACAGGCGCACGATCGCGTGCGCCTCGCCGTATCCCATCACCGCGTTCGGCGGACAGCCGCCGAGCAGCGGTCCGCTGACGAGGACCGCGGCGAAGTCGCTCGCCGGCCGGGTGCAGGTCGCGAGCCCGAGGCCGCTCGAGACGAGGCCGAGCTCCTGCGGGTAGGCGAGCCGGATCTCGGTCACCGGCGCGGTCAGCCGGCGCGGGTCGAGGCGCAGGGTGACGGCGAGCGCGGTCGCGGCGCCCAGCCGCGCGCCGCGGTCGAAGGCCGCCGTCACCCGGACCGCGCTCGTCGCCGTCGCCGTCGCCGCGTTCGCGCTCGCGGTCCAGCCGGCCGCGCCGAGCGCGGCCAGCAGGCCCAGCACCGCGACGCGGCGCGACGTTCGCCTCACCGCCGGCTGCCTTGACGGACTAGTAGCTCAGGCGCGCCTGGGCGTGGACGGTGATCGCCCAGGTCCGGCGGTTGGCGGTCCCGCTGAACGAGCCGCTGCCGACCGCGCGGCGGAAGCGCCCCGTTCCGCTGCGAACCGCGCAGCTCCCGGTGAAGTGCACGATCGTCGCCGCCGACCGCGGGTAGCCGACCGCGCTCAACGTCAGCGATCCGCCGCCATGGGGGTAGAAGGTCACGGTCCCGGTCACCTTCGTCACGCCGGTGACGAGTCGGGCGCTGACGCTCCCCGGCAGCGACCCGGTCGCCGTGCCGCTCTCGTACAGCACGTTGCCCGACTTGCGGGTCAGGTGCAGGTGGGCGGTGCCGCTCAGGTTCAGCCGCCGCGCGGCGTGCGCGGACGGCGCGGCAGAGCTCACGCCTCCAGCCCCCAGACCGACCATCACGACCGCAATCGCGGCCATCACGACGAAGCTTCCCCGCCGCAGCGGCTGCCCCTTCATGGCGCTCCTCCTCGGTTCCCCAACGTTCGCAACGCTGGAGAGACCTTAACAGGTTTGTCGAGCGCTCGTATACGGTGGTGTTTCTGTGGGGAAACCCTTCGATTTGCAGGAGACTCTTCGTGGGATCGGCTCGTCGCGACCACTTCGAAGTGCGCTGAGCGCGCAGCCTGCCGGCAGACCGCGCGGACGCGCACCGCCGCGCGCACCGAGACGGCACGATCCCCACCCCACCGGCGAAGCGGACGACGGGCCTCGAACCCGCGACCTTCGGCTTGGGAAGCCGACGCTCTACCAACTGAGCTACGTCCGCAGCGAACGAGGATTCTAGTCGTGCGAGCGCGTGAGGCGAAGCGCCCGAGGGCGCGGTCCGTAGGCTTCGGCGCATGCGCCGTCGCGCCGTCCTCGCGCCGATCGTCCTCGCGGCGGCTGCGTTGCTCGCGTGGCGACGGCGCCGTGCCCGCCTGCGCGCGTCGCTCGGCGCCGCGCCCGCCGCGCCGCCGGTGACCGCGCCCGCTGCGCCGCCGGTGACGCTCCCCGCTCCGACCGCGCCGTCCCCTCCGCCCGAGTCGCGCTTCGTCAGCGTCCCCTGGACGCTGGTCGCGGCGCCCGCGGACCGCGCGGAGCTGACCGTCCGCTATGCCGCCCGCGCGCGCCTCGAGCTCGACCGCGTCGACGCGCAGGAGACGCCGACGCAGGTGTTCGTGACCGTGCTGATGCGCCCCTGCGCCACGGCCGCGGACGCCAGCGCGCCGGCGACGCAGCCGCGGGCGCGCGAGGCGACCGTCTCGCTCAGCGGGCCGCTCGGCGCGCGCGCGCTGATCCACGCCCCCGCGGACCCGCCGGCGCCTGGCGGGGGCGAGCCGAGCGGCCCGCCGCTCTACCCTTGAGTGCCGCGCATGCGCCGCATCCTCACGACCCTCGCCGCCTCCGTCCTCGCGCTGTCGCTCGTCGGGCTGCTCGTCTTCGGCGTCCTCCAGACCGGCGACGACAGCTCGATCGACCAGGCGCTCGCGCGCGGCCAGCATCCGCTCGCCCACGACGCCGCCCTGCCGCTGCTCGACGGCGGCGGCACGCGCACGCTCGCCGGCTACCGCCGCGCGGACGGCTACGTCGTCGTGAACTTCTTCGCCTCGTGGTGCGTCCCGTGCACCCAGGAGGCGCCGCTGCTCGACGGCCTCCAGCGCCGGCTTGCCGGTCACGGCACCGTCGTCGGCGTCTCGTGGGACGACTCGCCCGGGGACTCGCGCGGCTTCGTGCACACCTACGGCGTGCGCTATCCCGTCGTGCGCGACGTCGACGGCTCGTTCGCGAGAGCGTACGGCGTGACAGGCGTGCCGGAGACGTTCGTGCTCGACCCGCGGGGCCGCATCGTCGCGATCCAGCGCAACCAGCTCACGCCGAGATGGATCGCGTCGGCCGTCGACCCGCTGATCGCACCGGCAGGGCAGCGCGGATGAGCCGGCGCCGGCGCGCGCGACGCCTCGCCCCGCTGCTGCTCGCGCTCGCGGCGCTGCTGCTCGCCGCGCCCGCCGCCGCGCCCGCAGCCTCGGCCATCCACCCGCGCACGACGCTCTCCGCCATGGAGCAGCAGGTCATGTGCGTCGTGTGCAGAACGTCGCTCGCGGTCGCCAACGGCCCGCAGGCCGACGCCGAGCGCCAGCAGATCGAGCAACTGATCGCCCAGGGCAAGAGCGAAGCGCAGATCAAGGATGCACTGGTCGCGTCCTATGGCCCGCGCGTGCTCGCGCTGCCGCCGAGCAGGGGCTTCGACCTCACCGTCTACGTCGTGCCCGCCGTCATCCTCCTGCTCGGCCTCGCGGTGCTCGCCGTCGCGCTGCCGCGCTGGCGCCGCCATGCGCGCGCGCACGCCGCGGCGCCGGCCGCCGCGGCGCCCGTCCTCAGCGACGAGGACATGCGCCGGCTCGACGAGGACCTCGCGCGCCACGACTGAGAACCTGACCGGTTGACGCCCCGCGCCGCACCGGATTACTGTGGGAGACACGAGGGGGACGCGGCGCACGCCGAGCCGCGCGCCCGAGCCTGACGGCGGCCACGGGGGAAGCGCCGATGACACGGACCGGAGCGGAGTACGTCGAGTCCCTGCGGGACGGGCGCGAGGTGTGGATCGACGGCGAGCGCGTCGCGGACGTCACGACGCACCCGGCCTTCCGCAACACGGTGCGCTCGATCGCGCGGCTCTACGACATGACGCACGACCCGCGCTACGCGGACGTGCTCACGACGCCGTCGCCGGCGACCGGGGAGCCGGTCCACCGCTGCTACACGATCCCGCGCTCCAGAGCGGACCTCGTCGCGCGCCGCGAGGCGACCCGCACCTGGGCGAAGGCGACGTTCGGCTACCTCGGCCGCAGCCCCGACTACATGGCCTCCTGCTGGGCCGGCTTCGCCGCCGCGCCCGGCCTGTTCGCGCGCGGCGGCCAGGAGCGCGCCGACCACCTGCTCGCCTACTACGCGCACATGCGCGACGACGACCTCTACCAGTCGCACACGATCGTCAACCCGCAGATCGACCGCTCCAAGCCGGCCGCCGAGCAGGAGGAGCCGTTCCTGTACGTCGGCGTCACCGAGGAGCGCGACGACGGGATCGTCGTGCGCGGCGCGAAGATGGTCGGCACCGCCGCGCTGTTCGGCGACGAGATCTTCGTCGGCACGATCGAACCGCTCGGCCCGCAGGATCACGACTACGCGCTGACGTTCTCGATCCCGTTCAACACGCCCGGCGTGAAGGTGATCTCGCGCGCCTCTTACGAGGCCGAAGCGCGCAGCCCGTGGGACAACCCGCTCTCCAGCCGCTTCGACGAGAACGACGCGCTGATGATCTACGAGAACGTGTTCGTCCCGTGGGAGCGCGTGTTCGTCTACAGAAGCGTCGAGCTCGCCTTCAAGCAGTGGTGGGAGACGCCCGCCTTCTCCTACTGGATCCACCAGGCCGCCACCCGCTACTGGACGAAGCTCGAGTTCCTCGCCGGGCTGGCGATCAAGGTCGCGAAGGCGAACAACGTGGTGAAGGTGCCGCTGGTGCAGATGCAGCTCGGCAGAGTGCTCACGACCGTCAACCTCGCGAAGGCCGCCGTGCTGGCGATGGAGGACGGCTGCGAGCCGGTGCCGGGGAGCGACGGCGCGGTGCAGCCGAACCGCTCGGTCGCGTTCGCGCAGCGCGCGTGGGCGCCGAACGCCTATGTCGCGCTGATCGAAGAGATCAAGTGGCTCGCCGGCGGCTCGCTGATACAGATGCCGGCCTCCTACCGCGACCTCGTCCACCCCGAGGCCGGCCCGCTGATCGAGCGCTACGTGCGCTCGCCGGGCCACACGGCGGAGGAGCGGATCAAGCTCTACAAGCTCGTGTGGGACGCGGTCGGCTCGGAGTTCGCGAGCCGCCACGAGCACTACGAGCGCTTCTATCACGGCGCCCCGTACGTGAACCTGCCGGCCGCCTACCGCGAGGGCGCGCCCGACCAGTGCGAGGCGCTGGCCGACGCCGCGCTCGCCGGGTACGCGCTGAGCGACCTGCTCGACGCGGCCGGCGACGACGCCGGCGCCGCGCCGCCGGCTCCGCTCACATCGAGTCCGGAGCGCTGACGCCGAGCAGCCCCAGCGCGCGCGCGATCGTGCGCCGCGCGGCGACCGACAGCGCGATCCGGAACGCTTCCACGCCCGCCGGCTCAACCCCGACGACGTGGCAGTCGCGGTAGAAGGCCGTGAAGTCCTGCGCCAGTTCGAGCGCGTAGGCGGCGATGCGGTGCGGCGCGCGCCGCTCGGCCGCCTCGGCGACCTCGTCGGGGAAGGCGAGCAGCTTCTTGACGAGCGCGCGCTCGGCCGGCTCGAGCGGCGCCGCGAGGCCGGCCGCCCTGCTGGCCAGCGCGGCCGCCGCCGCGAGCGCCGCATTGACCCGCTCCTCGCCCGCCTTCTCCAGCATCGAGTGGATCCGCGCGTGCGCGTACTGCACGTAGTAGACGGGGTTCTCGCTCGACTGCTCGCGCGCGAGGTCGAGGTCGAGGTCGACGGTCGAGTCGTGCGAGCGCTGGA
>Ga0207664_10000047_pt1 | contig 139122 bp, 130 predicted proteins | sample LARL83metaG_FD_184349 | JGI IMG/M metagenome (GOLD analysis project Ga0207664, IMG submission 184349) | Corn, switchgrass and miscanthus rhizosphere microbial communities from Kellogg Biological Station, Michigan, USA - LAR L8-3 metaG... | ecosystem: Host-associated > Plants > Roots >...
GTTCGTACGAGCATTAGCGTGAGCCATAGAGGACCTCCTGCGGGTGAATGCCAGACACATCCACTCCGCCAGGAGGTCCTCCCACGTTCAAGCAGGCGCGCCGTCAACAACCTCCCGGGTCACGACAGCTAGCCGCGCGGCGCTATCCGTCCGGAGAAACGACAAGACCCGGCCGAAGCCGGGTCTTGTCAGAAAATGTAGCCCCGAAGGGATTCGAACCCTCGCTACCGCCGTGAGAGGGCGGCGTCCTAGGCCGCTAGACGACGGGGCCCTAGGCGATCCGGCGACCGGATCAGGTACTGCACCTGCTGAAAGTACTGCGCTGGGGTACCAGGACTCGAACCTAGACTAACTGAACCAGAATCAGTTGGGCTGCCAATTACCCCATACCCCACTACAACCCGGCCTTCTTGGCACTGACCGAACCGAGAAACGACTCTACCGGACGCTTGCCGCCGACCTGAAATCGGGGGGCGGCCAGCGTGTCAGCCCTTGGCCCGCACCGGATTGACCAGCTCGCCGATCCCGTCGATGGCCACCGTCACCCGGTCGCCGTCGACGATCGGCCCCACCCCCTCCGGGGTTCCGGTCAGGATCACGTCACCCGGCACCAGGGTCATCACGTGCGAGGCGAACGAGATGATCGTCGCCAGGTCGAAGATCATGTCGCGGGTGTTGCCGTCCTGGGTGACCCGGTCGTTCACCAGGCAGCGCACCCGGACGGCTGACGGATCGAAGCTGGTCTCGATCCACGGCCCGATCGGGCAGAACGAGTCGTAGCCCTTGGCCCGGGTGAACTGGACGTCGGCCCGCTGCTGGTCACGGGCGGTCACGTCGTTGCCGCAGGTGTAGCCGAACACGACATCCAGCGCCCGCTCGCGGGGCACGTCCTTGGCCACCCGGCCGACGATCACCGCGAGTTCCGCCTCGTGCTCGACCTGGGCCGAGTCCGCCGGCAGCCGGATCACGTCACCAGAGCCGATCACCGAGGTGGACGGCTTGAGGAAGATCAGCGGACGCTCCGGCACGTCGTTGCCGAGCTCGGCGGCGTGCGCGGCGTAGTTGCGCCCGATGGCGACGACCTTGCTGGGCAGGATCGGCGCCAGCAGCCGGACGTCGCTGAGCGCGAACCGGTCGCCGGTGAACTCGATCGGCCCCATCGGGTGGTCCTTGATGGCCGCCACGGTCAGCGACTCGTACGGCGGGTTGTCACCGGCCCCGGCCGGTCCTTCCACCACGCCCCAGGAGATGCTGCCGCCGGCTACAAATCTCGCGATACGCACGCCGTCGAGGCTACCGGCGACCGGCGGCCCGGCTGCGTGCCGGATACTGGAACCATGCCGCGCAGTGACCTCAGCCGGATTCCGGCCCGCCAACGACAGTTGCTGGCGGTGCTGGTGGCGCCGGTCGCGGCGGTGTTGCTGCTGGCCGGCCTGCTGCTCGGCTGGCAGGCGGCGTCCCTGCTCGGCCACCTGGTCGGAGCGCTGGTCGCCGTCCTCGCGCTGGTGCTGCTCGGCATCGCGCACGGGCTGTTCCACTCGGCCCGGGCGGACGAGCACGAGCGCCGGTTGGACGAGGCGATCCTGGCCGCGGCCGGCCCGTGCGGCGGCGACTGCGGCAGCTGCGGTGTGGACGACTGCGCGGTGAAGGCGCTCCCCCGCAGCTGATCCGTCCGCCGTTGTCGGGCGAGCCTCGCGGCCAGCGTGTACAACGTTGCAAACTGGTCGGGAACCGTTCTTCGAGGAGCAGCCGATGACCAGCGCACCGCACACCATCGATACCGACGCCATCGTGCAGGGTCTCTACGGCGACGGGATCGTCGGCTGCCAGGGCGCCTACTCGGCGGAGTGGGTGGCCCAGTTGGCCGAGGATGTCGATGTCGCCTTCGCGGAAGCGCGGCAGCGGCCGGGCGGTGCGGTCGGCCGCGGCCCGCACCGGTACTACGTCGAGATCCATCCGCAGGCGCTGCGCGGTTTCGTCGAACTGGTCGAGCACCCGTGGTTCCGCGCGGTCTGCGAGTCCGTGCTGGGGCCGGACTACCTGATCGTCGAGGTCGGCTTCGACGTGCCGCTGCCCGGCGCGGTGCACCAGCCGTGGCACCGGGACTTTCCGATGCCGGAGGTGACCAGGGCCGGGCGCCGGCTGAACTCGCTGGCGTTCAACCTGACCACCGTCGACACCGTCGATGAGATGGGGCCGTTCGAGATCGCGGCGGGCACCCAGTGGGACGACAGCCCGGACTTCGAGCACGGCATGTTCCCGCCCAAGTCGCACTACCCCCGGTACGAGGGGCGGGCGGTGCGCAAGTACCCGAAGCGCGGCGACATCTCGGCCCGCAGCGCGCTGACCGTCCACCGCGGCACCGCGAACCGGTCGCAGCTGTCCCGTCCCGTGGTGGTGGTCGGGGTGGACGCGCCCGGTGCCGGCAACGACGAGCGGCACGACCTGGCGGTCACCAGGGACTACTGGGACGCGCTGCCCGAGCGGGTCCGCCGGCACCTGAACTGCCCGGTGGTCGACGAGCTCACCCCGATCAGCCAGAAGCACACCATCGAGGGCCTGGTGATGGGCGAGGCCTGACGGCTCAGACGGACGCTGCGATCCGCTCGCCGATCTCGGCCGTGCTGCCGGGGTTGCCGGCGTCGCGTGCGGCCAGGTCGGCGGCGACCGCTGCCTCCACCCGGGCCGCCTCGGCCGGATGGCCGGTGTGGGCCAGCAGCAGTGCCACCGAGAGGATGGCGGCGGTCGGGTCCGCGATGCCCTTCCCGGCGATGTCCGGCGCCGAGCCGTGCACCGGTTCGAACATCGACGGCGAGGTGCCGGCCGGGTTGAGGTTGCCGCTGGCAGCCAGCCCGATGCCGCCGGCCACGGCCGCCGCCAGGTCGGTGATGATGTCGCCGAACAGGTTGTCGGTGACGATCACGTCGAACCGTCCGGGGTCGGTCACCAGGTGGATGGTGGCCGCGTCCACGTGCTGGTAGGCCACCGTCACCTCCGGGTACTCGACGCCGACCCGGGCCACCGTGCGCGACCACAGGTCGCCGGCGTGCACCAGCACGTTGGTCTTGTGCACCAGGGTGAGGTGCCGGCGGGGCCGGGTGCGGGCGGCGGCGAACGCGGCCCGGACGACCCGCTCGATGCCGAACGCGGTGTTGAGGCTCACCTCGGTGGCCACCTCGTGCTCGGTGCCGCGCCGCAGCACTCCGCCGTTGCCGGCGTACGGCCCCTCGGTGCCTTCCCGGTAGACCACGAAGTCGATCTCCGGGGCGCCGGCCAGCGGGGTGGCCACCCCCGGATAGAGCCGGGCCGGCCGCAGGTTCACGTAGTGGTCCAACTCGAACCGCAGCCGCAGCAGGAGGCCACGTTCGAGTACCCCGCTGGGCACCGCCGGATCGCCGATGGCGCCGAGCAGGATGGCGTCGTGCTGGCGCAGCTCGGACAGCACCGGATCGGGCAACGTCTCGCCGGTGCGCTGGTAGAGCCGAGCGCCGAGCTCGTACTCGGTCCGCTCGACCCCGGGCAGCACCGCGTCGAGCACCCGGACCGCCTGCTTGGTGACCTCCACCCCGATCCCGTCGCCGGGGATGACCGCGAGCTTCATGAGCCGCTCCTCCGGCTGGCCAGTGGGCTCACCGGGCGGCGGTGCCCTCGACGTAGTCGGAGTCCGAGTCGGAGTTCACCCAGCTCATCAGCCCGCGCAGCTTGCGTCCGGTCTCCTCGATCGGGTGCTGCTCGGCCCGGGCCCGCAAGGCGGTGAACTCCGGCGCGCCGGCGTCCTGGTCGGCGATGAAGCGGGCGGCGAACGTACCGTCGCGGATCTCGGCCAGGATCTGGCGCATGTTCTGCTTCACGTGCTCGTCGATCACCCGCGGGCCGGAGACGTAGTCGCCGTACTCTGCGGTGTCCGACACCGACCAGCGCTGCTTGGCGATGCCGCCCTCGTACATCAGGTCGACGATCAGCTTCAGCTCGTGCAGGCACTCGAAGTACGCGATCTCCGGGGCGTAACCGGCTTCGGTGAGCACCTCGAAGCCGTACTGCACCAGCTGCGACGCACCGCCGCAGAGCACCGCCTGCTCGCCGAACAGGTCGGTCTCGGTCTCCTCGGTGAAGGTGGTGCCGATCGCGCCGGCCCGGGTGCCCCCGATCGCCTTGGCGTAGGACAGCGCCAGCGCCAGCGCGTTGCCGGTCGCGTCCTGCTCGACCGCGACCAGCACCGGCACACCCTTGCCGTCCACGAACTGCCGGCGTACCAGGTGGCCCGGCCCCTTGGGCGCCACCATCGCCACGTCCACCCCGGCCGGCGGCTTGATGTAGCCGAACCGGATGTTGAAACCGTGGCCGAAGAACAGCGCCTTGCCGTCGGACAGGTGCGGCTCGATCGCCGAACTGTAGAGCGCCCGCTGCTTGTGGTCCGGCGCCAGCACCATGATCAGGTCGGCCTCGGCCGCCGCCACCTCGGGCGTGACCACCCGCAACCCCTGCTCCTCTGCCTTGGCCCAGCTCGCCGAGCCCTCGGGCAGCCCGACCCGGACATCGACCCCGGAGTCACGCAGGCTCAGCGCGTGCGCGTGACCCTGGCTGCCGAAACCGAGCACCGCCACCGTGCGGGACTGCACGAGGGACAGGTCGGCGTCGTCGTCGTAGTACATCTGCACGGCCATGGCTGGCGTTTCCTCTTCTCCGGTTGGGTGTTTCTCTGGTCAGCCGACGTTGCTTGTCAGCCGACGTTGCGTGTCAGCCGACGTTGCGCTCGACGGCGCGCAGCGCGGCCTGGGTGATCGAGCGCGGTCCGCGACCCAGCGCGACCATGCCCGATTGGACCATCTCGCGAATACCGTACGGCTCCAGCATCTTCAGCATCGCCTCGAGCTTGGCCGGCGGCCCGACCATCTCGACGGTGAGCGCCTCGGGGCTGACGTCCACCACCTTGGCGTTGAACAGCTCAACGATGTCGACCACGGCTCCCCGGTTGGTCTCGTCGGCCCGCACCTTGGCCAGCAGCAACTCACGCTGCACCGCGGTGCCGGCCTCGAGCTCGACGATCTTGAGCACGTTCACCAGCTTGTTCAGCTGCTTGGTGACCTGCTCGAGGGCGTTCCCCTCCACCGACACCAGGATGGTGATGCGGCTGATCTCCGGATGCTCGGTGGGGCCGACCGCCAGCGACTCGATGTTGAAGCCGCGCCGGCTGAACAGCCCGGACACCCGGGCCAGCACGCCCGGCTTGTTCTCCACCAGCACCGACAGGGTGTGCACGCTCATGCTGGTACTCCAGTCAGTCGGATCAACCGTGAGCCACTCACAGCGCGTCCCCGAAGTCGGGCCGGACGTCCCGCGCCGCCAGGATGTCGTCGTTGGAGGTGCCGGCAGCCACCATCGGCCAGACCATCGCGTCCTTGCCGACGGTGAAGTCGACCACCACCGGCCGGTCGTCGACGGCCATCGCCTTGGCGATGGTGACGTCCACTTCTTCCTTTGTCTCACAGCGGAATCCGACGCACCCGAGTGCCTCGGCCAGCTTGACGAAGTCGGGGATGCGGGGCCTGCCGCCGACCGGACTCGTCGAACCGGACGAGGCGTGGGTGCCCAGCTCGGTCTGCGAGTAGCGCTCGTCGTAGAACAGCGTCTGCCACTGCCGGACCATGCCCAGGTTGCCGTTGTTGATCACCGCGACCTTGATCGGGATGCCCTCGATGGCGCAGGTGGCCAGTTCCTGGTTGGTCATCTGGAAGCAGCCGTCGCCGTCGATCGCCCAGACCAGCTTCTCGGGCGCACCGACCTTGGCGCCCATCGCGGCCGGCACCGCGTAGCCCATCGTGCCGGCGCCGCCGGAGTTCAGCCAGGTATACGGATTCTCGTAGGAGATGAACTGGGCTGCCCACATCTGGTGCTGCCCGACGCCGGCGGTGAAGATCGTCTCCGGGCCGGCCAGCTCGCCGAGCCGGGAGATCACGTACTGCGGCGACAGGCTGCCGTCGGTCGGCTCGTCGTACCCCAGCGGGTAGGTCTTGCGCCAGCTGTCGGCCTGCTGCCACCAGCCGGTCAGGTCGGTCCGGTGGCCGGCCGCGTATTCGGCCCGGATCGCCGGGATGAGCTCAGCGATCACCTCGCGGGCGTCGCCCACGATCGGCACGTCGGCGAGCCGGTTCTTGCCGATCTCGGCCGGGTCGATGTCGGCGTGGACCACCGTGGCGTGCGGGGCGAACGAGTCCAGCCGGCCGGTCACCCGGTCGTCGAACCGGGTCCCCAGCGCGATCAGCAGGTCGGCCTTCTGCAACGCCGTCACGGCGGCGACCGTGCCGTGCATACCCGGCATGCCCAGGTGCTGCCGGTGCGAGTCCGGAAACGCCCCGCGGGCCATCAGGGTGGTGACCACCGGGATCCCGGTCAGCTCGGCCAGCATCCGCAGCTCGACGGTGGCCCGGGCCTTGAGCACCCCGCCGCCCACGTAGAGCACCGGACGCTGGGCGGTCGCGATCAGCTTGGCGGCCTCGCGGATCTGCTTGCCGTGCGGCCGTAGCACCGGACGGTAACCGGGCAGGTCGAGCACCGGCGGCCAGCTGAACCCGGTGCTCGCCTGCAGGACGTCCTTCGGGATGTCCACCAGCACGGGCCCGGGTCGGCCGGTGCCGGCCAGGTGAAACGCCTCGGCGATGGTGCGCGGGATGTCCTCGGGCCGCTGCACCAAGAAGTTGTGCTTGGTGATCGGCAGGGTGATCCCGGAGATGTCGGCTTCCTGAAAGGCGTCGGTGCCGATGAACGGCAGCGCCACCTGGCCGGTGATCGCCACCATCGGCACCGAGTCGAGGAACGCGTCGGCGATCGGGGTGACCAGGTTGGTGGCGCCGGGCCCCGAGGTGGCCATGCAGACGCCGACTTTGCCGGTCGCCTGGGCGTATCCCTCGGCGGCGTGGCCGGCACCCTGCTCGTGCCGCACCAGCACGTGCCGCACCTTGGTCGAGTCGACCAGCGGGTCGTAGGCGGGCAGGATTGCCCCGCCGGGAATACCGAATACCACGTCGGCGCCGACCTCTTCGAGCGACCGGATGAGCGCCTGCGCTCCGGTGAGCCGCTGCTGATCGGAATTCGGGTTCATCGCCGACGGTCCTCCCCTTGCCGTGCCTGGTGGCAGGCCCGGCCTGCCGTTCACTACTTCGCCACTAAAAAACCCTCCGTGCCGGAATGCACGAAGGGTTTGCGCGTCGTCTGCGAGGTTTCCGCTGCCGACGCGCTAGGCGATAAGTACGAGCTGCCGCATGGCTGGGACACTACACCGGCCGTTTCCAGCGTATCAACATAGCGAGATGCTCATCTCACTTGGCGGGACGGACCGGGTCGGCCGGCCGTGCCGCGACAGCGTCGGATAACCGGCGTCTTACGGCTCTTTCTGGCAAGATTCCCCCGTGCCCGTACGCCTGGCCCCCGCCCTCGGCCTCGCCGCGTCCTGCCTGGCGCTGGTCGCGGTCGGCGTGCTGGCCATGGTCAATGCGGACGGCGGCCGGCGTCCGGCCGGGTACGCCCGGGCACTTCCGGTGCCGGTGCTGACTTCGCCGGTCGCAACCAAGCCGAGGTCACACCGCTCCGGTGCGGGTGCTTCAGCGTCGCGCGGTGACAGCCAGGCGGCCGGGAGCAGCCAGCCGACCGCCGCCAGCCAGTTGACCGGCGCCGGCCGTCCGGTACCCGGCGCGGTACCGGCCACCAGTGCTTCGACCCAGCCGGCTCAGCTTGACTTCGCACAGGCGGTGTTCCGCGCGGTGAACGAGGCGCGGACGGCTCACCAGCTGACCGCACTGACCTGGAGCGACCGGTTGCGAGATTCGGCCGCGGCGCACAACCGCCGGATGGCCGAGGCGAACACGCTCTCCCACCAGGTCGGCGACGAGCCGTCGTTGGGCGGCCGGGAGAGCCGAGCCGGGCTGCGCTGGAGTTTCGCGGCGGAGAACATCGGCTGGACCACCGACCGGACGCTGACCGGCGTGCTCGACATCATGTCGCGGATGCTGGCCGAGCAGCCGCCGAACGACGCGCACCGGCGCAACATCCTGTCGCCGCAAGCAGAAACCATCGGCATCGACGTCTATTACGACGCCAGCCACGACCGGTTGTGGCTCACCGAGGACTTCGCCGGCTCCTGAGGCATGCCGGTCGGCCGTGCGCGCGTGCGTTGGGCGGTCAGCCGCAGACGGCGCCCTGGGCGGCCGAGGTGACCAGCTTGGCGTACTTGCCCAGCACCCCGGTGTCGAACCGCGGCGGCAACGGCTGCCACGCTTCCCGCCGCCGGGCCAGCTCCACCTCGTCGACTTCGAGGTCGAGCGTCCGGTTGGCGATGTCCACGGTGATCCGGTCACCGTCGGCAACCAGCGCGATCGGGCCGCCGACGGCCGCCTCCGGCGCCAGGTGGCCGATGCAGAGCCCGGTGGTGCCACCGGAGAACCGGCCGTCGGTGAGCAGCAGCACGTCCTTGCCGAGGCCGGCGCCCTTGATCGCGCCGGTGATCGCCAGCATCTCGCGCATGCCGGGGCCGCCCTTCGGCCCCTCCCAGCGGATCACCACGACGTCGCCGGGGTTCAGGGTGCCGGCGGCCACCGCGTCCATCGCGGCCTGCTCGCGGTCGAACACCCGGGCGGTGCCGGTGAACACCTCGCTGTCGAAGCCGGCGGTCTTGACCACGGCGCCCTCCGGCGCCAGCGAGCCGTGCAGGATGGTCAGCCCGCCGGTGCGGTGGATCGGCCGGTCGAGCGGGCGGATCACGTCACCGTCCGGCGCCGGTGGCGCCAGCTCGGCCAGGTTCTCGGCCAGCGTCCGGCCGGTCACGGTGAGCGCGTCCCCGTGCAGCAGCCCGGCGTCCAGCAGCGCCCGCATCACCACCGGGATGCCGCCGATCCGGTCGAGGTCGCTCATCACGTAGCGGCCGAACGGCTTCAGGTCGCCCAGGTGGGGCACCTTGTCGCCGATCCGGTTGAAGTCGGCCAGTTCGAGGGGGACGCCCGCCTCGTGCGCGATCGCCAGCAGGTGCAACACCGCGTTGGTCGAGCCGCCGAGCGCCATCACCACCGTGATCGCGTTCTCGAACGCCTGCCGGGTGAGGATGTCTCGCGCGGTGATGCCCCGATCGATCAGGTGCACCACCGCCTCGCCGGACCGTTCGGCGTAGGCGTCCCGGCGCGCGTCCGGCGCCGGCGGTGCGGCCGAACCGGTCAGCGACATGCCCAGCGCCTCGGCGGCGGCGGCCATCGTGTTGGCGGTGTACATCCCGGCGCAGGCGCCCTCGCCGGGGCAGATCGCCCGCTCGATCTCATCCAGCTCGTCCCGGCTGATCCTGCCCGCCAGGCAGGCGCCGACCGCCTCGAAGGCGTCGATGATGGTGACGTCGTTGCCGTTGTGCCGGCCCGGCAAGGTTGATCCGGCGTAGAGGAACACCGCTGCCACGTCGAGCCTGGCGGCCGCCATCAGCATGCCGGGCAGCGACTTGTCGCAGCCGGCCAGCAGCACCGCGCCGTCGAGCTGCTCGGCCCGGAACACGGTCTCGACCGAATCGGCGATCACCTCGCGGGAGACCAGCGAGTAGTGCATTCCGCTGTGCCCCATCGAGATGCCGTCCGAGACCGAGATCGTGCCGAACTGCAAAGGGAAACCGTCTGCGCCACGAACCCCGGTGCGGGCCCGGTCGGCAAGCCTGGCCAGCGACAGGTTGCAGGGCGTGATCTCGTTCCAGGACGAGGCGATGCCGACCTGCGGCTTGCGCCAGTCGTCGTCGCCCATGCCGACCGCGCGCAGCATGCCGCGGGCCGCCGTCCGCTCGATCCCGTCGGTGACGATGTGCGAGTGCGGTTTGCGGTGCTGTGGCTTCTGCTGTTCGGACTGGGGCCTGGCGTCGTCTGCCGTCACGTGCCAAAGCCTATTACCTGTGCTGTCTCCTAGGCTGTTCAGTCATGACCACCATGCACCGCACGGTCTTGAAGCACCCGGCGTCGGCGTACCTGATCGTCGCCTTCGTCGCGCTGTGCGTGACGGTGCTGGTCCGGTCGCCGCTGCAGGCGCTGGTCTACCTGGTACCGCTGGTGGCCGCGGCGTACGTGGCCCGCACCGCCACCGTGGTCGACGAGGCCGGCCTGCACGCCCGGGCACTGTTCGGCAGCCAGACGGTCGGTTGGGACCGGCTGCGCGGGCTGCGCATCGAGCCGTCCGGCGCGGTGTACGCGGTGGACACCGACGGCACCCAACTGCGGCTGCCGTGCGTGCGGGGCAGCAGGCTCGGCCCGCTGATCGCCGCGGCCGGCGGCCGGATCCCGGATCCGGCCCGCGATCCCCGCTAGGGGTCGGGCGGTGACCCTGCGCCGGATGCCCGCCGCGGAGTTGCCGATCTCCCTCGAACTGGTGCGGCGGCTGCTGGCCGACCAGCATCCGGATCTCGCCGGACCTGCCGATCGAGGTGCTGGCCAACGGTTGGGACAACCTGGTGTGCCGGCTCCCGGCGACCTGACCTCCGGTGACCCCGCCACCGACCTGGCGGTGGCCTGGATGCTGTTCGACGCGGAGCAGCGGGACGTCCTGCGCCGGACGTACGGCCGTGCCGACGACGCGACCTGGCAGCGGGCCCGCGGCTGGGCGCCGGCGCTGTCGCTGGTGTTCCTGACCCACTCGACGGACAACCCGCTGATGGCCGGCATCGGCGAACGGGCGTTTCGGGCGGTGCTGCAGTAACCGGGGTCAGTACTCGCCGTGCACCTGGTTGATCAGCGGTTCCCCCCGTTCGAACCGGGTGACCTGACCGGCCAGCAGGTCGGCGAACCGGTCGGGCAGGCCGAGCACCGCACCGCCGACGTGCGGGGTCAGCAGCAGATTGGGCGCGTCCCACAGCGGGTGGTCGGCCGGCAGCGGCTCGGGGTCGGTGACGTCCAGCGCGGCCCGCAGCCGGCCGGACTGCAGCTCGGCGAGCAGCGCCTCGGTGTGCACCACCGGACCCCGAGCCGCGTTCACCAGCAGCGCGCCGTCCGCCATCCGGGCCAGGAAGGCGGCGTCGACCATGCCGCGGGTCTCGCTGGTGAACGGCACCATCAGCACCACCACGTCGGCCGCCGGCAGCAGCTCGGGCAGCTCGGTCATCGGGTGCACGCCCGGCCGGGCACCGCGGGCGACGTACACCGGCTCGGCGTCGCACGCCTGCAGCCGCCGGCCCAGTTGTTGGCCGAGGTCGCCGGCGCCGACCACCAGCACCCGCTTGCCGGCCAGTTCGTCAGTCATTGCCGCATCCCAGCGGTGCTGCTGGCGGGCCCGTTCGAACCGCGGGAACTCTCGCAGCACCGAGAGGATCGCGGTGAGCGCCCACTCGGCGGTGCTGGAGCCGTGCACGCCGCGGGCGTCGCACAGCGTCACCTGGTCGGGCACGAACGGCAGGATGGTGTCCACCCCTGCGCTCTGGGTCTGGATCACCGTGAGCTTCGGCATCGCGGCGATCGCGGCCGCGAGCAGGGACTTGTCCGCGAACGGCGGCGGCACCCAGAATTCGATCTCGCCGGCCCGTTCCGGAATGTCCCCGATCTTGCGCCAGACCAGCGCGTTCCGGGCCAGTTCGGAGTTCGCCAGCCGGTCGATCAACCGGTCGCGGATGGCGGTGGACTGCACGCAGACGCTCACCGGTCCACCGTAACTGTCGTGCGGTTCTGACTGACGCGCCCCGGCCACAGCCCCGGCTGGCAGACTGGCCGGGTGGTTCGCTCCCGGCTGTCGCTGCGCCCGCTCGTGGTGGTGGCCTGCCTGGCGCTGGCCGGCTGCGGCGGCGCGGCGGCCAGCAGCGGGCAGTTCAGCCCGCAGCCTAACTTCTTCAACGGCAACAACCCGAACCCGCAGCTGCCCAACCCGGGCATTCCGCAGCCGTCGCTGCCGGGCAGCGCCCCGCCGGGTGGCACGGTGCCGAGTGGCTCGCCGAGCAGCGGCAGCAAGCAGGTCGACGCGAACGTGGTGGCCACCAAGCTGGTCGAGCCGACCGGACTGGTGGTGCTGCCGGATGGCACCGCGCTGGTCGGTGAGCGGCGGTCCGGCAAGGTCTACCGGGTGCGGCCGGACGGTTCCACGCCGGCCACCGTGGTGCAGACGCTGCCGGGGGTTGACGCCAGCGGCGACGGCGGCCTGCTCGACCTGGCGCTGTCGCCGAGTTACGCCGAGGACGGGCTGATCTACGCCTACCTCAGCACCGCGACCGACAACCGGGTGGTGCACTTTCCGCTCGGCTCGGCGCCGTCCACGGTGATCACCGGCATTCCGCACGGCTCAGGCGGCAACACCGGGCGGATCGCCTTCGACGCGACCGGCGCGCTGCTGACCGCCACCGGCGACGCCGGCAATCCCGCGCTGGCCGCCGCCCCGACCAGCCTGGCCGGCAAGGTGCTGCGCACCGATGACATCGGCCGGCCGCTGCCGGACAACCCGAAGCCCGGATCGCGGGTGTACGCCCGCGGCGTGGTAGGGACGACCGGGCTGTGCGTCGATGCCAGTACCGGCAGCCGGGTGCTGGTCGCCGGCGACCGGGTGTGGCTGCTCCGGCCGGACGCCGACCTGGCAGCCGGGTCGGCGACCGCCACCCTGCCGGCAGCACTGGTCGGTGGCCAGGGGTGCGCGCTGGCGGCCGGCCGGTTGCTGGTGGCCACCTCCACCAGCCAGTCGCTGGCCGGCGCACCGGTCCGCGGGTCCACCGTCGGCACCTTCGCCGCCGGGCTCAGCAAGACGTACGGCCGGTTGCGCACCGTGGTGATCGGCTCGGACGGCGCGATCTGGCTGACCACCCGGAACCGGGACGGCCACGGCCACCCGGTGGCCGACGACGACCGGGTGATCCGGCTGACCTCGATGGACAGCGCCAGTTCGGTGCTGTGAACTAGGCCGGCTGTGCTGCCGGCTGGTAATTGCCGACGCCGGTGGGTGCGTCCGGGCTCAGCGCCAACTCGACCGCCGCCGCCTCGATGCCCCGGGCCAGGGCCAGCGCTCCCTCGACGCTCAGATACCGGGTGTCGAACGAGATCGGCAGCACCAGCGCCGGTTCGTCGCCGGGCGCGTCCTCGACGTTCACCATCAGCGGCAGCGCCGGCAGATCGGCGGCCGGCCGGTCGTCCAACCGCCACCAACCTGCGTCCAGCACGTCCGGCAGCCGGTCGGCGTCCGCGGCGACCGGCCGGTCGCCGCGCCGGTCGTTGAAGTAGCAGCAGGCCTGCACCGGATCGACCCCGAGTTCGGCGGTCAGCCGGGTCAGCAGCGCGTCGCGGTGCCGTCCGTCGTAGTAGGCGTTCTTGTAGCAGAGCAGCAGGCTGGCGCGGGCCCGAGCGGCCGCCTCGGCAACGCTGATGCCGGTCAGGTCGAGCAGGAACGGGCTGGACTGGACCAGCAGGCCGACCGTGCTGGCCAGCCCGGGCCGGAACCGGTTGCTGACCAGCACCATCGCCCACACCGTGCCGGCGCCGAACTGCCGGGCCAGGCCGACCGCGAGGGCCGCCGACAGCACCGAGGCGGGCGGCACGCCGAGCGCCGCCGCGGCCGCCGGCACCGCCAGGGCCGCCGCCGGGGAGGTGTAGCGGATCGCCCGGTAGTCGGCCGGCCCGGGGCCGGGCTCGCCGAGCAGTCCGGCCGGCGCCGATCGGAGCACCCGCTCGAGGTAGCGCATCGCCGCCGCCGACTGCCGCTGGGCCGCCGGCTCGGCCTGCCGGCGGGCCAACTCCAGCGGCTGCACGGCCTGAACCGGTTCGGCGCCGGTGTCGCGGGCGGCCAGATCGGCCAGCAGCGCCTCGATGCCGCCGCCGTCCACCGCCAGGTGCAGGTACACCACCACCAGATGCCGGACCCGCTCGCCGTCGGCGACCACCGCCAGCCGGATCGGCCAGTCCCGCCGGTAGTCGAACGGCTGGTCCGCCAGCCGCCGGTACAGCTCGTCCGGATCGGTACCCGGTCCGACCACCAGCAACTCGATCTCGCCGGCACCGACGCACACCTGTCGCGGCTCACCGGCGGCGTCGAAGGCCAGCCGGGTACGCAGCGCCTGGTGCCGGCCGACCAGGTAACGCAGCAGCTCAGCCGCGCCGCTGATCGTGGTGTCGGCCGGCATCTCGAACGCGCCGCCGAAGGTGGCGGCCCGGCCGGCGGCCGAGATGGCGCGCCAGTGGTCTGCCTGCGACCAGGTGAGCGGCGCTTCGCCGCTGCCCTCGCCGGCGAACCGGACCCGGATCGTCCGCTCGTCCACCCGCCCCGCCTGCCGATGCCGGTACCGCTGTCTGCGGTGCGTGTGCCGAATTGTCGCGGTTTGCCGGCGGGGCTGTCAACGGCGCCGGCTACTCCGAGACGCCCAGCTGCTCCAGCAGGATCGACCGGACGGTGGCCGCGTCGGCCTGGCCGCGGGTGGCCTTCATGACCGCGCCGACCAGCACCCCGACCGCCGGGATCTTGCCGCCGCGGACCTTCTCGGCCACGTCCGGGTTGGCGGCGATCGCGGCGTCCGCGGCCTCGGTCAGCGCCGAGGTGTCGGAGACCAGCCCGAGGTTGCGTTCGGCGATCACCTGGTCGACGTCGGCGCCGGTCTCGAGCACCCCGTCCACCACCTGCCGGCCGAGCGCCGCCGACAGCGTGCCCTGGCCGATCAGCTCGATCACCCGGGCCACCTGGGTCGGCGTGATCGGCAGCGCGGACGCCTCCACCTCGCGGCTGTTCGCCTGCTGCGCCAGGTAGCCGAGCCACCAGTTGCGCGCCTCGGCGGCCGGCGCGCCGGCCGCCACCGTCTCGGCGAAGCTGTCCACCACGCCGGCGTTGGCCAGCGACCGCAGGTCGTCCGGGCTCAGGTCCAGCTCCTGCTGCAGCCGGGCCCGGCGGGCGGCCGGCAGCTCGGGGAGGTTGGCCTTCAGCTCGGCGACCCAGGCGGCGTCCGGCGCCAGCGGCACCAGGTCCGGCTCGGGGAAGTACCGGTAGTCGGTCGCCTCCTCCTTGCTCCGACCGGACCGGGTGGTGCCGGTGGTCTCCTGGAAGTGCCGGGTCTCCTGGGTGATCTTGCCGCCGGCGTCCAGGATCTCGGCCTGCCGGATGATCTCCGACCGCATAGCCCGCTCGACGCTGCGCAGCGAGTTGACGTTCTTGGTCTCGGTGCGGGTGCCCCACTCGGTCGAGCCGGCCGGGGTGAGCGAGGTGTTGACGTCGCAGCGCAGGCTGCCCTGCTCCATCTTGACGTCCGAGACGCCGAGGGTGCGCAGGATGTCGCGCAGCTCGGCGACGTAGGCCCGGGCCACCTCAGGCGCGTCGGCGCCGGCGCCCGGCACCGGCTTGGTGACGATCTCGACCAGCGGGATGCCGGCCCGGTTGAAGTCCACCAGCGAGTACTCGGCGCCGTGGATCCGGCCGGTGCTGCCGCCGACGTGGGTGTTCTTGCCGGTGTCCTCCTCCAGGTGCACCCGCTCGATGCCGACCCGCACCGTCCGGCCGTTCACCTCGACGTCGAGGTAGCCGTCGAAGCACAGCGGCTCGTCGTACTGCGAGATCTGGAAGTTCTTCGGCATGTCCGGGTAGAAGTAGTTCTTGCGGGCGAACCGGCACCACGAGGCGATCGAGCAGTTCAGCGCCAGCCCGATCTTGATCGTGAACTCGATGGCCGCCTCGTTGGCCACCGGCAGCGCACCCGGCAGGCCCAGGCAGACGGGGCAGGTCTGGGTGTTCGGCTCGGCGCCGAAGTCGGTGGCGCAGCCGCAGAACATCTTGGACGCGGTGCCCAGCTCGACGTGGGTCTCCAGCCCGAACACCGGCTGGTACGCGGCCACCGCCGCCTCGTAGGTGGGCGCGCTCATCGGCTGGCTCCCAGGGTCGGAACGTGCTGCAGGATGGGGCCGTGCTCGGCCAGGTAGGCGGCCTCGTAGGCGGCGGCGACCCGGTAGCAGCGGTCGTCGGCCATCGCCGGGGCCATCACCTGCAGGCCGACCGGCAGCGCCGGGCCGGCCTCGTCGGTCAGCCCGCACGGCACCGAGATGGCCGGGGTGCCGGCCAGCGACGCGGGCAGCGTGCAGAGGTCGTTGACGTACATCGCCATCGGGTCGGCCACCCGCTCGCCGACTCCGAACGCCACGAACGGCGAGCTGGGTGAGACCAGTACGTCCACCTGTTCGAAGGCCTTGCGGAAGTCGTCCGAGATCAGCGTCCGGACCTTCTGCGCCTGGCCGTAGTAGGCGTCGTAGTAGCCGGACGACAGCGCGTAGGTGCCGATCATGATCCGGCGCTTCACCTCGGGCCCGAAGCCCTGCTCGCGGGTGAGCGACATGACCTCCTCGAGCGACCGGGTGCCGTCGTCACCGACCCGCAGCCCGTACCGGACCGCGTCGAACCGGGCCAGGTTGGACGAGCACTCACTCGGCGCGATCAGGTAGTAGGCGGCCAGCGCGTAGTCGAAGTGCGGGCAGGACAGCTCCACCACCTCGGCACCCAGCTTCTGCAGGGTATCGACCGCGTCCCGGAACCGGGCCAGCACGCCGGCCTGGTAGCCGCCGCCCGCGCCGGTCAGCTCGGTCACCACGCCGACCTTGAGGCCGGACAGGTCCCCGCGGGCGCCCTGCCGGGCGGCGGCCACCACGTCGGGGCCCGGCTGCGGGATGGAGGTCGAGTCGGCCGGATCGTGCCCGGCCATCACCTGGTGCAGCAGCGCGGTGTCGAGCACCGTCCGGCCGAACGGGCCGGCCTGGTCGAGCGAGGAGGAGAAGGCGATCAGGCCGTACCGGCTGACCGCGCCGTAGGTCGGCTTGTGGCCGACGATGCCGGTGACCGCGGCGGGTTGCCGGATCGAGCCGCCGGTGTCGGTGCCGATCGCCAGCGGCGCCTGCCGGGCGGACACCGCGGCCGACGAGCCACCGGACGAACCGCCGGGCACCCGGCTCAGGTCCCACGGGTTGCGGGTGATCTGGTAGGCGGAGTTCTCGGTGGACGAACCCATCGCGAACTCGTCCATGTTGGTCTTGCCCAGCATCACGATGCCGGCCTGCTTCACCCGCCGGGCGACGGTGGCGTCGTACGGCGGGATCCAGCCTTCGAGGATCTTCGATCCCGAGGTGGTCGGAACGCCGGCGGTCACCACCACGTCCTTCATCGCCAGCGGCACCCCGGCCAGCGGGCCGAGCTGCTCGCCGTCGGCCCGGCGCTGGTCGACCTCGCGGGCCGCGGCCAGCGCCCCGTCCACGTCGACGTGCAGGAACGCCCGCACCTCGGAGTCGACGGCGGCGATCCGGTCCAGGTGCGACCTGGCCACGTCCACCGCGCTGGCCTGCCCGGACGCGACCGCCTCGGCGGTCTGGCTGGCGTCCAGTTCGTAGAGCTCCGTCACTACTCCTCCTCGCCCAGGATCTGCGGAACCCGGAACCGGTCGTCCTCGACGGCCGGCGCGCCGGCCAGCACTGCCTGCCGGGGCAGCGACGGGGCGACCTGGTCGGGGCGCAGCACGTTCTGCAACGGGACGGCATGCGAGGTGGGCTTGATGTCGCTGGCGGCGACCTCGCGGATCCGGGCGATCGAACCGAGGATGACGTCGAGCTGGCCGGCGAACAGGTCCAGCTCCTCCTCGGTGACGGCCAGCCGGGCAAGTCGGGCCAGGTGCGCGACTTCGTCGCGGGTCACGGTGGGGCGATCGTCAGACACAGGTCAAGAGTCTAGAGGTGGCGCGCTCACCGGTCGCCGGGTCGGTGACGTTGCGCCGGCCGGCTCGATGATCTCGGCCTGTGCGATCTGTGGCCGGCGGGTTGCCCGGGTAGGTGACACTTCGCGAAATTCCGGTCTGGACGCGTCGCGCGGCGTAACCGGCTGGACACATCCGGGTTGGCACACTGGTCGGCGTGTCCTTCCTGATCCGGGTGGTGCTGCCTGACCGGCCGGGTGCGCTCGGCGCCGTGGCGTCCGCGCTCGGCGAGGCCGGCGCGGACATCCTGAGCGTGGACATCGTGGAGCGGTCCACCGGCCGGGCGACCGACGATCTGGTGGTCGAGCTGCCCGCCGGCCGGCTGGCCGACACGCTGGTCACCGCTGCCGAGAGCGTGCCGGACGTCCAGGTCGAGTCGATCCGCTCGTACGCCGGGGTGATCGACCCGTTCCGGGAGCTGGAGTTGCTGGAGCAGCTGGCGGCAGCCCGGCAGGATGCCCGGACGGTGCTGACCGACGGCGCCTGCCGGCTGTTCCGGGCCGGCTGGGCGCTGCTGCTGCAGGCGCCCGAGGCCGACGGCGCTCCGGCCGTGGTGCTGGCCCGCAGCGTGGCGGCACCCGAACTGAGCACCCTGCCGGCCCCGTGGTGGCCGCCGGCGCCGGCCCGCGGCCTGGACGGGGAAGGCAGCTGGGTACCGCCGGACTGGACCACCCTGGCCACCGAGCTGGCAGTGGTGCCGGTCGGCAAGGCCGGGTTGCTGGTGGGACGGCCGGCGCTGCGCTGGCTGCCCAGCGAGCTGATCCGGCTGTCGCACCTGGCCTCGATCGCCGCCACCGTGCTGGACGGCTGAGCCGTTATTCGGCCTGCGCTGTCTACTCGGGCTGCGCTGTATCCTCGGGCTGCGCTGTCTCCTCTCCGACCTGGGCCACCGCGCGGGCGGCATCCGGGCCGTCGTCCAGCAGCACCCGGAAGCCGGCCTCGTCCAGGATCGGCACCTTCAGCTCGACCGCCTTAGCGTGCTTGCTGCCGGGCGACTCCCCCACCACCACGAACGCGGTCTTCTTCGACACCGAGCTGGCCGACTTGCCGCCCCGCTCGGTGATCGCCGCGGCGGCCTCGTCCCGGCTGAAGCCGTCCAGCGACCCGGTCACCACGACGGACAGGCCGGCCAGCGGCTTCGGGCCGGTGTCGGGTGCCCGTTCCTCCTCCATCCGGACGCCTGCCTCGTCCCACTTGCGAACGATCTGCTGGTGCCAGTCGACCGAGAACCACTCGACGACCGCCTCGGCGATGGTCGGACCGACCCCTTCCACCGCGGCCAACCGCTCGGCACCCGCCTCGCTGATGTCCTTGATCGAGCCGAACTCGGCGGCCAGCGCCTGCGCCGCGGTCGGCCCGACGTGCCGGATCGACAGGGCGACCAGCACCCGCCACAGCGGCCGGCTCTTGGCCGCTTCGAGATTGTCCAGCAACTTCTGGGCATTCGCGGCCAACCCACCCTTCTTCAGGGTGAAGAAGGCGGACCTTGCCAGGTCGTCCGCGGTGAGCGAGAAGACGTCGCCCTCGTCGGTGACCAGGCCGGCGTCGAGCAGCGCGACCGCCGCCTCGTAGCCGAGCACCTCGATGTCGAAGGCGCCCCGGCCGGCCACGTGGAACAGCCGCTCGCGCAGTTGGGCCGGGCAGGATCGCTGGTTCGGGCACCGGATGTCGGCGTCGCCCTCCTTCTGCGGCGCCAGCTCGGTGCCACATTCCGGACAGTGGGTCGGCATCACGAACTCGCGCTCGGTGCCGTCGCGCAGGTCGACCACCGGCCCGAGGATCTCGGGGATCACATCGCCGGCCTTGCGCAGCACCACGGTGTCACCGATCAGCACGCCCTTGCGTTTCACCTCGGAGGCGTTGTGCAGGGTGGCCATGCCGACCGTGGAGCCGGCGACGAAGACCGGTTCCATCACGCCGAACGGGGTGACCCGGCCGGTGCGGCCGACGTTCACCCGGATGTCGAGCAGCTTGGTGTTCACCTCTTCGGGTGGGTACTTGTACGCGATCGCCCACCGCGGCGCCCGACTGGTGGAGCCCAATTGCCTTTGTTCACCGAGAGAATCGACCTTGACCACGACTCCGTCGATCTCATGCTCGACGTCGTGCCGGTGCTCGCCGTAATAGCCGATGAACTCCGATACCTCGGCCAGCGAGCCGACCACCCGGGCCCGGTCGGAGGTGGGCAGCCCCCACTGCCGGAGCAGCTCGTACCACTCCGACTGCGCCCGCACCGCCGGGCCGCCGGTCACCGTGCCGACCCCGTGCACCACCATCCGCAGGTTGCGGGAGGCCGTTACCCGCGGGTCCTTCTGGCGCAGCGAACCGGACGCGGTGTTACGCGGGTTGGCGTACGGCGCCTTGCCGTCGGCCACCAGCTTCGCGTTCAGCGCGGCGAACTCCTCGATCGGGAAGTACACCTCGCCGCGGATCTCGATCAGTTCCGGCACGTCGTCGCCGGTCAACCGGTCGGGGATGACCGAGATCGTCCGGACGTTGGGCGTGACGTCCTCACCGGTACGGCCGTCACCGCGGGTGGCGCCGCGCACCAGCCGGCCGTTCTGGTAGACCAGGTTGATCGCCAGCCCGTCCACCTTCAGCTCGCAGAGGAAGGCCGGCTGCTCGACCTCCTTCAGCACCCGGTCGGCCCAGGCCTGCAACTCCTCGGCGGAGAAGGCGTTGTCGAGCGAGAGCATCCGTTCCAGGTGGTCGACCGCGGTGAACTGGGACGAGATGGTGCCGGCGACCTTCTGGGTCGGCGAGTCCGGAGTGCGTAATTCGCTGTAATCGGCCTCGATACCCTCCAGCTCGCGCATCAGCCGGTCGTACTCGGCGTCGGAGATGGTCGGGGCGTTGGCGATGTAGTAGCGGTAGGCGGCGTCGGTCAGCACTTCAGCCAACTCGGCATGCCGCTGGCGCACCTCGGCCGGCGCCTCCGCTACCTGTCGATCGGCTGGTTCGAGAGCCGGCAGATCGGACGGCCCGGTAGGCGAAACGGCGTCCAACTGCTGGTCAGGCGTCTCAGGGCTGCTCACGAGATGAAAGTTACCGCGACAGTCCGACAGGACGGCCCGGCTAGGCTCGCCACGAGGCTGAGCGTTGAGCCTCGGGCCGCGGAGAAGGAGACTGCCTTGCAGCCGTACCTGCACGATCTGCTCGTCGCGGTGCGGGCACCCGGGGTGCTGCTGGTCGCCCCGGACGGCCAACTGACCGGCGCCGGGGTGGCCGGCGGCTACCTCGCAGACCGGCGGGTGATCACGGCCAGCGAGCTGCGGATCGACGGTGCCGAACTGGTTCCGGTGCTGGCCGAGACGCCTGCTGCCGACACCGTCCACACCGTCGCGGTGCTGCGCGGCCTCGGTGATCCGGGCCAGGATCCGACTGTCCGGCTGCACCGGCAGCGTCAGGTCACCGGAGACCGATTGACCGAGATCATCGAGGTGTTCTCGGCCGCGCATGTCCCGGTCCCGGTGCGCCTCAGCCTGCGGCTCGGCTGCGACCTGGCCGGCATCGAGACGGTCAAGGGCGGCAACCCGCCACCGCCGTCAGCCGGTGAGGCAGCACTCGACGGGCTGCGCTGGCGCGCGCCGGACGGCTGCGCCGTCACGGTCGTCAGCAACCCGCCGCCGGACCAGCAGGAACCGGCAACGCTGGCCTGGCAGCTCGAACTGCAGCCCGGCGGCACGGCCCGGATCGAGCTGACCTGGACGGTGACCGACGACCCGCGGCCGCAGGTGGTGCGGGCCCCGGCGCGGAGCAGGCTCGGCCACGCCGAGAGCGCCGGCGCCGACCCACGGCTGGACGCCTGGCTGGCCCGGTCGCTGGCCGATCTGCGCGCGCTGGAACTCGCCGATCCGGATCACCCGGACGACACCTTCCTCGGTGCCGGCGTGCCCTGGTTCTGCACCCTGTTCGGCCGCGACTCGCTGATCGCCGCCCGGATGCTGTTGCCGCTCGGCACCGAGCTGGCAGCCGGCACGCTGCGCACGCTCGCCCGCCGGCAGGGCCGGCGCACCGACCCGGAGACCGCCGAGGAGCCGGGCAAGATCCTGCACGAGCTGCGCCGGGCCGAGGCCGATTACGGGCCGGACAGCCACGCCGGCCAGACGCTGCGGCTGCCACCGCTCTACTACGGCACCGTCGACGCCACCGCCCTCTGGGTGCTGCTGCTGCACGATGCCTGGCGCTGGGGAATGCCGGCCGCCGAGGTGGCCGACCTGCTGCCCAACCTGGAGCGGGCACTGGCCTGGCTGGCAGAGCACGGCCTGGATGACAGCGGCTTCCTCCGCTACGTCGACCGGTCCGGGCACGGGCTGGCCAACCAGGGTTGGAAGGACTCGCACGACTCGATCCAGTTCGCCGACGGCCGGCTGGCCGAACCGCCGGTGGCGCTGGCCGAGGTGCAGGCCTACGCGTACGCGGCGGCGGGCTGCGGCGCGGACCTGCTGGACGCGTTCGGCCGGCCGGGCGGCGCCGGCTGGCGGAGCTGGGCGGACGAGCTGGCGGGACGCTTCCGGAACGCGTTCTGGATCGCCGACCCGGTCGGCGACTACCCCGCGATGGCCTTGGACGGCGCCGGCCGGCCGGTGGACGGGCCGGCTTCGAACCTGGGACACCTGCTCGGCACCGGCCTGCTGAACGCCGCCGAGGAGGAGTTGGTCGCCCGCCGGCTGGGTTCGCCGGAGCTGTCGTCCGGGTTCGGGCTGCGCACCCTGGCTGACTCGGCCGCTGGCTTCAACCCGCTCGGCTACCACACCGGCTCGGTGTGGACCCATGACACCGCGATCGCGATCACCGGACTGGCCGGCGCGCGGGTGCCGGGCGCGACCGAGGCCGCCCTCGGGCTGATCGACGGGGCGCTGGCCGCGGCCGCCTCGTTCGACTACCGCAGCCCGGAACTCTACGGTGGGCAAAGGCGAAACTCGGACCGGGCGATCCCCTACCCGGCATCTTGCCGGCCGCAGGCCTGGTCGGCGGCGTCCTCGGTGGCAGTGCTCGCCGCACTGCTCGGACCCCGCCCGGACGCGCCCAGCGGCAGCCTGGACTGGCAGCCGTTGCCCTGGCCCGGCGAGCTGATCGTCACCGGCCTGCGGTTCACCGGCCGGTCGTTGCGGGTGCACGCCGGCCCGTCCGGGATCAGCGTCAGCTGAAAACTAGGCGGCGTCCTCAGCCAGTGCCGCGGCGGTGTCGCGCAGCACCGAGAACGCCCGCCGGACGTACTGGCCGCTGGCGCCGGCGAAGCCACACGCCCCGGTGACCACCACCCGCTCGGCGAGCAGCGCCGGGGCGAAACCGAGGGTGCGCCACAGCCGGCGGACCGCGTCCCGGCTCTCGGCGAAGCCGATCGAGGCATCGGTGCCGGGCACCACGCCCAGCCAGAGCGCGCCGCCGTCGTCGACGAAGCCGCCCAGCTCGTCCAGCTGTCCGGCCCCGATCAACCCGGCGTCCACCGCGACCGCGTCCGCGCCGGCCGACCGGATCAGGTCATAGGGCACCTGGTTGCCGCAGCAGTGCAGCACCCGGCAACCGGCGGGTGCGACGGCCAGCAGTTCGGCCAGCGCCGGCTCGGCGACCGAACGCTGCACCGCCCGCACCGTGCCGTAGCCGGACGGGGTCGGTACGGTGCCGGCCAGCACCGCCGGCAGCGCCGGCTCGTCCACCTGCAGCACCAGCCGAGTACCGGGCAGCCGGGCGGCCAGCTCGGCCAGGTGCTGCCGGGCACCCTCCACCAGCGAGCCGGTCAGGTCGCGGAACGCGCCGTGATCGGTGAGCACCTTGTGCAGGTTGGGCAGCTCCACGGTGGCGGCCAGGGTGGCCGGCCCGGGCAGTTGCACCTTGATCACCGGCACGCCGGCGGCCAGTTCGGTGAGCAGGTCGAGGTCACGCGCCAGGAAGTCGCGAGCCCGGGTCAGGTCGCGGCCGGGCCGGCCGGTCAGCGTCCAGCCGTGCGGCTGCCACTCGGCCGGCAGGTCGACCAGCAATGCGCAGGCCCGGCCGGTAATTTCCGCGCCCGGGCCGCGGGCCGGCAGCTCGGGCAGGAACGGCAGCTCAGGCAGCTCGCCGAGCACCAGCTTGATCGCCTCGGCCGGATCGGTGCCGGGCAGCGAGCCGATCCCGGTGGCCGCCCCCACCGGCCAGCCGAACGGCCGGTCTGGGCTCACTGCCTGGTCAATTCAGCCGGCTCCGCTGGCGAGGCTGACACGATGGTGGCCGAGCCGAGCACCCGGTCGCCGTCGTACATCACCAGCGCCTGGCCGGCGGCCACGCCCCGCTGCGGTTGGGTCAGGGTGGCGGTGACGCCGTCCGGACCCGTCTCGATGCGCGCCTGCGAGGTCATGCCGTGCGCCCGCAACTGCACCGCGCACTCGAAGGATCCGGCGGGCTCGGCCGCGATCCAGACCGGCCGGGCGGCCCGCACCACGTCCACCCGCAACTGCTCGGCGCCGCCGACCACCACCGTGTTGGTGCGCGGCTCGATCGACAGCACGTACCGAGGCTGCCCGGACGCGGACGGCCGGGTCAGGTTGAGCCCGCGACGCTGGCCGACGGTGAAGCCGTACGCACCCTCGTGCCGGCCGAGCACGGTGCCGTCGGCGTCGACGATCTCGCCGGGCTGCTCACCGAGCCGGCCGGCCAGGAAGCCGCGGGTGTTGCCATCGGCGATGAAGCAGATGTCGTGCGAATCGGGCTTGTCCGCCACCGACAGGCCTCGCCGGGCTGCCTCGGCCCGCACCTGGTCCTTGGTGGAATCACCCAGCGGGAAGGCGGCGTGCGCCAACTGCTCGGGGGTCAGCACCGCCAGCACGTACGACTGGTCCTTGGCCGCGTCCACCGACCGGGACAGCACGCCGTCCACCAGCCGGGCGTGATGGCCGGTCACCACCGCGTCGAAGCCGAGCGCCAGCGCCCGGTCGAGCAGCGCGGCGAACTTGATCTTCTCGTTGCAGCGCAAGCACGGGTTGGGCGTCCGGCCGGCCTGGTACTCGGCGACGAAGTCGTCGATCACCTCCGCCTGGAACCGGTCGGCGAAATCCCAGACGTAGAACGGGATGCCGAGCACGTCGGCGGCCCGCCGGGCGTCGTGCGCATCCTCCTTCGAGCAGCAGCCGCGGCTGCCGGTGCGCAGCGTGGCCGGCGCCTTCGACAGGGCCAGGTGCACTCCGGTGACGTCCCAGCCGGCGTCCACCGCACGGGCCGCGGCCACCGCCGAGTCGACGCCGCCGCTCATCGCGGCCAGCACCCTCACGACGACACCCGCTCGGCGGCCAGTCCGGCCCGCCGGGCCCGCTCGACCACCGGGCCGATCGCGGCGAGCACCGCCTGCACGTCCGCGTCGGTCGAGGTGTGGCCCAGGCTGAGCCGCAGCGAGCCACGCGCCCGGGCCTCGTCCGCGCCCATCGCCAGCAGCACGTGCGACGGCTGCGCGACGCCGGCCGAGCAGGCCGAGCCGGTGGAGCACTCGATGCCGCGGGCGTCCAGCAGCATCAGCAGCGAGTCACCCTCGCAGCCGGGGAACGACAGGTGGGCGTTGCCCGGCAGCCGCTCCACCGGATGCCCGTTCAACACCGCCTCCGGCACCTGCTGGCAGATGCCGTCCACCAAGTCGGTACGCAGCCGGGTCAGCTCGGCCGCCAACCGGTCCCGGCGCTCGACGGCCGACCGGAGCGCGGTGGCGAAGCCGACCACGCCGGGCATGTCCAGGGTGCCGGAACGCACCTCGCGCTCCTGGCCACCGCCGTGCTGCACCGGGGTGCACTCGATGCCGCGGCCGAGCAGCAACGCGCCGGTGCCGTAGGCTCCGCCGAGCTTGTGCGCGGTGACGGTCAGCGCGTCGACCCCGGAGGCCGCGAACGACAGCGGCAGCACGCCCACCGCCTGCACCGCGTCGGTGTGGAACGGAATGCCGTGCTCGTGCGCGATCGCGGCCAGCTGCTCCACCGGCTGGATGGTGCCGACCTCGTTGTTCGCCCACATCACGCTGACCAGGGCCACCGTCGCCGGGTCCTCGGCGATCGCGGCGGCCAGCGTCTCGGGCCGCACCCGCCCGTACTCGTCGACCGGCAGCAGCACCGGCTGGGCGCCCTCGTGCAGCGCCAGCCAGTGCACCGAGTCGAGCACCGCGTGGTGCTCCACCGCGCTGACCAGCAGCCGCCGGCGGCGCGGGTCGGCGGCGCGCCGGGCCAGGTAGATGCCCTTGACCGCGAGGTTGTCCGCCTCGGTGCCGCCGCTGGTGAAGATCACCTCGGACGGGCGGGCGCCGAGCACCTCGGCGACCAGCTCCCGGGACTCCTCCACCGCGCGTCGGGCCTGCCGGCCGGAGCTGTGCAGCGAGGAAGGGTTGCCCAGCCGGCTCATCGCCGCGGAGATGGCCTCGATCACCTCCGGCAGTACCGGGGTGGTGGCGGCGTGGTCGAGGTAGGGCATCGGGAATCAGCTTACGGTCTCAGGGACAGCAACCCGGTCACCGGCAGCGGCCGGACGCAGCCGGGACGCCCGGCTGGTGGCCAGCGCGGCCAGCACCGCCATGCTGGCGAACCCGATGCCCAGGCCGGTGGCGTACGACAGCCGGCCGGTCGCGGCGAGCGAGACCAGCGCCCCGGAGTAGGCGGCGGTGACCGCGGACAGCGACGAGTCGGCCAGCTGCAGCGAAGCGGAGTCCGAGCCGCGATCGGCGTCGTTGGTGTATTCCATCAGCGCGGCGCTCGCGGTGGTCAACGCGAACCCGGCGCCGGCGCCGGCCACCGGCCACACCGCGAACGCGGCGGCGGCGGGCAGCAGCTGCCAGGCGACCAGCGCCATCGCGGCTCCGGCCAGCGCGATCAGCGCCAGCCCCAGCCGGACGAACGATGCCCGGGAGACCGCGCTGGCCCGGCCCTGCAGCTGCGAGGCACCGGCCCAGGTGATCGCGGTGAGCATCAGGGGCAGCCCGGTCAGCGTCGGTGAGTAGTGCCCCTGCACGCTCATGGTCAACGGCACCAGCACCTCCATGCCGACGAAGACGCCGGCCAGCGTGCCCCGAAAGGCGATCGCCGCCGGCACGCCGGCCGAGAACCGGGCGGTGCCGACCGGCAGCAGCCGGTACAGGCCATAGCCCATCGCCGCCAGCCCGGCCACCGCCGCTACCGCGGTCAACCCGGACTGCCGCTGGCCGAGCTCGGCCACCCCGGTGATGCCGGCGGCGGTCAGCACCGCGAACGCCAGCCGCCGGATACCGCCGGTCCCGGCGGTCTGGTTGCGCCGGCCGCCGGCCAACCGGCGCAACGCCGGCACCAGCAGCAAGCCGCCGACCGCGGCGAACGGCGCCAACCCGCCGAACACCCAGCGCCAGGACAGCTGCTCGGTCACCCAGCCGGCCAGCACCGGCCCGACCAGGCCCGGCACGATCCAGGCGGTGGCCAGCGCGGCCAGCATCCGCGGCCGCAGCTGGTCCGGATAGGCGTCGCCCATCACCACGTACATCGCGGTGATCAGCAGCCCGACCGCCAGCCCCTGCACCACCCGGGCCAGGATCAGCAGCGTCATCGTGTCGGCCGCCGCGGCGACCGCCAGGGCGCCGACGAACAACGCCAGCCCCAGCAGCAACGGCTTTCGCGGGCCGTCCCGGTCGGACCACAGCCCGGACGCCACCATGCCGATCACGCTGGTCAGCAGGAAGCCGGTGAAGGCCCAGCCGTAGCCCGCCAGGCCGTGCAGGCTGCGCGCCGCGGTCGGTAGCGCGGTGGCGACCGCCAGTGCCTCGAAGGCGATGATCGTCATCAGCAGCAGCACGCCGACGGTGGTGACCCGGTAGCGGGCGGCGAAGATCGACCGCCCGGTTCCGCCGGCCGGGTTGGCTGCGATCTCGGTGACGCTCACGGTGGAACAACCTTACTGGTCAGCTACATCTGGCTTTCCTGGTCCGAGACCGGTTCGCTCGGGCCGGACGGCACCCCCGTCCGGCACGGACGAAACGACGCCGCCCCCGACCGGCATTCCGGCGGGGGCGGCGTTCGCGATTTTTGCTTTTACTGCTCTCCGGGAGGCGACAGCGAGTGAGGATCGCAGCGAGCGACAGCGAGTGAGGACCGCAGCGAGCGCGGAGCCGACCAGTCAGACCGGGAGGCGACAGCGAGTGAGGATCGCAGCGAGCGACAGCGAGTGAGGACCGCAGCGAGCGCGGAGCCGACCAGTCAGATATTGCCTACCCCTTGCGCTTGCTGATCTCCTCCGCCAACTGCGGGGCGACCTGGAACAGGTCGCCGACCACGCCGAAGTCGGCGAGCTCGAAGATCGGCGCCTCGGGATCCTTGTTGACCGCCACGATGGTCTTGGAGGTCTGCATGCCGGCCCGGTGCTGGATGGCGCCGGAGATGCCGAGCGCGATGTAGAGCTGCGGCGCCACCGTCACGCCGGTCTGGCCGACCTGCATGGTGTGCGGCACCCAGCCGGCGTCGGTCGCGGCCCGGGACGCGCCGACCGCCGCGCCGAGGGTGTCGGCGACCTGCTCGACCACCTTGAAGTTGTCGGCCGAGCCGACACCCCGACCGCCGGAGACGATCACCGAGGCGTCCTGCAGCGACGGCCGGGAACCCTTGGCCTCCTCGACCCGATCGGCGATCTTGGCGCCCTTGGCGGCATCCGAGAGGTTCACCTCGACGGTCACCTGCTCGGCCGCACCGGACTGCGGCGACGCCGGCACCGAGTTGGCCCGCAGGCTGATCACCGGGGCACCCTTGGCAACCCGCGAGGTGACCGAGACCGCGCCACCGAAGATCGACTGGGTGACGCTGCCGTTCTCGGCGATCTCGACCGCGTCGGCCAGGAAGCCGGAGCCGATCTTGAACGCGGTGCGGGCGGCGATCTCCTTGTTCTCCCCGGTCGAGGCGACCAGGATGGCGGCCGGCTGGGCCTGGCCGGCGATCTGGGCCAGCACCTCCGCCTTCGGGGCCACCAGGTAGGAGTCGAGCTCGTCGCTCTCGGCGACGTACATCTTCGCGGCGCCGTACTCGGCCAGCTGGCCGGCCACCGCGGCCGCGGTGCCGGGAGCGCCGAGCACCACGGCGGACGGCTCGCCGAGCGTCCGCGCGGCGGTCAGCAGTTCGAGGGCGGACTTCTTGAGGGTTCCGTTCGCCGAGTCGACGAGAACCAGAACTTCAGCCATGATCGGTAATTCCTAACGTCTGGGGAGTCGGTTTCGGCGCGCTCAGATGAGCTTCTTGGAGGCCAGGAAGTCGGCGATCGAGCTGCCGCCGGTGCCCTCGTCCTTGACCACGGTGCCCGCGCTGCGCGGCGGCGCCTCGGCGAACGACTCGACCACGGTGGTGGCGGCGGCCAGGCCGACCTCGTCCTCGGCGATGCCCAGGTCGGCGAGGCTGAGCGTCTGCACCGGCTTGGACTTGGCGGCCATGATGCCCTTGAAGGACGGGTACCGCGGGTCGTTGATCTTCTCCACCACGCTCAGCACCGCGGGGGTGTTGGCGGTGACCACGTCGTAGCCGGTGTCGGTGACCCGCTCGATGGTCAGGGTGTTGCCGTCGGCGGTCACCTTGCGGGCACCGGACAGCTGCGGCAGCCCGGTCGCCTCTGCGACCAGCGCCGGCACGACGGACAGCCGCGAGTCGGTGGCCTCCAGGCCGGCGATCACCAGGTCGTATTCGAGGGTGCCGAGCGCCTTGGCGAGCACCTTCGCGGTGGTGATGGCGCACGAGCCGTGCAGCGCCGGGTCGGAGACGTGGACGCCCTTGTCGGCACCCATCGACAGCGCCTTGCGAATCGACTCGGTCGCCCGGTCCGGACCCATGGTCAGGATGGTGACCTCGCCGCCGTGCGCCTCCTTGAGCCGCAGGCCCTCCTCGATCGCGTACTCGTCGATCTCGTTGATGACGGCGTCCGCGGCGTCCCGGTCCAGGGTGTTGTCGGTCGGGCTCAGCTTTCGCTCGGCGTAGGTGTCGGGCACCTGCTTCATGAGGACAACGATGTTCATGACGTGTGCTTCGTCCTAACTGTGTCAGTCTTCTGCAAGGTCAGTCTTCTGCGGGCCGGTGACCGACCGGCGGGCTGCCACGGGTACCGACGATGTTACCCACGAGTAGCTTCAGCAATACGGGCGGTACCGGGGTGTTCCTGCTCACCAAGAACCGAGCAGCTGCCTCGCCGACGCGGCGGCGCACTGCCAGCATTGTCGTACACCGCGATTCTGGTACACCGCGATTCTGGTACACGTCGAGGACGGGAGTCGATATGACCCGGCACACCGCATGACCCGGCACGCCGCATGACCCCGCACTCGGGAAAGATCAGCCCGGTCCGCTGGCAACCACCGGCCCCGCCGGCCCGGGCCAGCCGGCACCGGAGCATCCGCAGCTTCACCGTCGAGGTGATCCGGTTACCCGGCACCGGCAGCGAGGACGTGCTGATCGAGCCGGACGGGTCGGTGCTGACCGCCGTCGAGGACGGCCGGATCCTGCGGATCTCGCCGGACGGACGCGAGATCGTCGCGGTCGCCGACACCGGTGGTCGCGGGCTGGGCGTGGAGTCGCACCCGGACGGCGGCCTGGTGGTCTGCGACGCCCGGCGCGGGCTGCTCCGGGTCTGGCCCGATCCGGATCCGGACCAGGCTCGGGTCGAGGTGCTGGTCGGCGACGTGGCCGGCGTCCCGATGCGGTTCTGCAACAACGCAGCGGTCGCCGCCGACGGCACCGTGTACTTCACCGATTCGTCCCGCAACTTCGACATCGACGGCTACCGCGGCGACCTGCTGGAGCACGGCGGCACCGGCCGGCTGCTGCGCCACTCCCCCGGGTCCGGCGTCGAGATGTTGCTGGACGGCCTGCACTTCCCGAACGGGCTGGCGCTGGCCGCCGACGAGTCGTTCCTGCTCTACGCCCAGACCGGGTCCTACCGGGTCGACCGGCTCTGGCTGACCGGTCCGCGGCAGGGCCGCTCCGAGCCGTTCGTCACCAACCTGCCGGGCTTTCCGGACAACCTTTCCCGCGGCAGTGACGGGCTGTTCTGGGTCGCGCTGCCCACCGCTCGCAGCCGGGCGCTGGACCTGTTGCTGCCCCGCCACCCGGCGCTGCGCCGGCTGGCCTGGACGCTGCCCGAGGTTTTGCAGCCGCGGGAGGGCAAGACCGTCTTCGCGCAGGCCTTCGACGGCGCCGGCGGACTGGTGCACGACCTGCAGCAGCCGCACTCGGAGCTCTACATGTGCAGCGGGGTGCGCGAGCAGGACGGGGTGCTCTGGCTCGGCTCACTCGTCTGCCCGGCGGTCGGCCGGGTACTGCTGTGAACGCGCCCCGCCGAGACCGCGGCGCCGGCCGGCCCAGCACAGCAATGCGCCGAGCAGCACCAGTCCGGCCGGCAACTCCCAGGCGAGTTGCGCCCCGGTGGCGGCCAGTGCCTGCGTGGTCGTACTGACCGGCGGTTGGCCGTTCGCCAGCTGGCCGGAAACCGCTGACGACTGACCGGTGCTGGCCGCGGCCGCCACCACTGCCACCGAGCCGGACGCGGCCGAACCGGCCGGCACCCGGTCCACCGAACTGCTGGTCACGGTGACAGTCAGGCTGGCCGAGGTGCCGATCATGCGGCCGCCCAGCCGGAAGCTGACCCGGCTCGTCCGACCGGGCGGCAGCACCGCCAGCTTCACCGCCTGCCCCTGCTGACCGGTGTGCCAGAGCAGCCCGTCCGGACCGATCACCGCGATGCCGGGCACCGCGGCGAACGGCTGCAGCACCCGGAACGTGAGCAGCAGGCCGGTGGCCGGATCGGGTCCGGCGTTGTGCACGACCACCGTCACCGTTCGGCTGCCGCCGGCCACCACGGTGCTGCGGCCCGGTGGCTCCAGGCGCAGCTGGAGGTCGGCCAGCCCAGCCACCGTCAGCGTGATCGAGGCCGCATTGTCGGTCGGGTTCAGATCCGGTCCGGTCGAGCGTGCGGTGACCTGCAGCTCACCCCTGGTACCGATCGGTGCGCCAGGTTCGGCGGCCACCTCGAGCCGGGTCGACAGGCTGGAGGTGTGCCCCTTGTCGCAGACCCACTGCCGCGGTGTCGCTTGGCGGCAGATCGGCGCGTCGATGCCGGTGCCTGCGCCGTGCGGGCCGAGCCGGAAGCCGGGCGGGAAGTCCAGGACCAGCTCGACGTACAGGGTTTGCGCCGGGCTCCGGTCCGAGACCGTCACCCCGAAGGAGGCCGTCGAGCGGCGGGGCACCGCGAGCTGGTGGACCGAGGAGGTCGCCAACCGCAGGTCCGGCGCGGCGATCGTCCGGGTCACCTGGGGCCCGAGCACGGTAACCGGGCCGGAGCCGGCGGCGGCGGCGTCGTCGATGGTGAGCGAGACGGACGAGGTGAACCGTGCGCTGTACGGCACCACGGAGGCGTAGTACTCGACGTCGATGACGCTGCCGTCGGCGACCGGCAGCACCGAGGCCAGGTCGATGGTGGCTTGGATGTCGTGAATCGTCACCGCGCCCGGCGGCAGCGGATTGCCGTTCACCAGCACGGCCGGATCGGTGAACGGCATTCCCGGGCTCTGATCGGTCTCCAGCACGGCGGAGCTGATCGGGCCGCCGGTAACCGTGATCCGCCAGTCGAACGCGATGGGTCCGTAGTGGTTGTCGTATTCGTACGGCAGCGGTGTGGTGTCACCGGTGTAGCTGATGGTGACGCAGCCGCCAGCCGGCAGGCAGCCGGACTGGGCTGCGGCCGGCGTCAGCGGAATGAGCAAGGCGCCGAACAACAGCACCAAGATGAGACGGAGGCAGATCGACCGCATGGCGGACCTCCCGACGAGATACCCGCGCCAGCTACCAGCCGAACGTTTGCCGCCAAGCTAGCCAGCGGTCGATGCCCGGCGGCAGGGACTTTCGGCCCATCCCAGGAGGTATCCGCTAGTGGGCCTTTCCGAACGTCCGCCTCGACACCAGGCTTGGATAGGGTGCAGCCCGATGAGCGACGAGCAGCGGCGGACCGGCGGGCTCACCCTGACCGGTGAGCGGACGCTGCCCGGAATCCCGGCCGAGAACTACTGGTTCCGCCGGCACCAGGCGGCGTACGACTACCTGGCCGGTCGGCTCGGCGGCGACGTGCTGCTCGAGGTGGGCGCCGGCGAGGGGTACGGCGCCGACCAGCTGGCCGGCGGCTTCGGCACGTCCTGCGCGCTCGACTACGACCCGGCGGCGATCGGCCACCTGGCCCGCCGGTACCCGCGGCTGGCGCCGGTCCGGGGCAACCTCGCGACGCTGCCGGTACGCACCGGGACGGTGACCGCGCTGACCGCGCTGCAGGTGATCGAGCACGTCTGGCACCCGGCCGAGTTCCTGGCCGAATGCCGCCGAGTGCTGCAGCCAGCCGGCCGGCTGGTGCTGAGCACCCCGAACCGGCTGACCTTCTCACCTGGCCTGGGTCGCGGCGAGAAACCGCAGAACCTCTTTCATTGCAGGGAATACGACGCCGGCGAACTGGTCGGGCTGGTGGCGTCCACGGGCTTCTCCGACGTCGAGCTGCTCGGCCTCGCCCCCGGGCCGCGGCTGGCCGGCCGGCACGACGAGCTGGTGGCCGGGCAGCTGCGCACCGACCCGGCCGGCTGGTCGGCGACGCTGGCGGCCGAGGTGGCCTCGATCACCGCCGCCGACTTCGAGATCGGCCCGGCGGATGCGTCCAGCCTCGACCTGATCGTGCTGGCCCGGTCGGCATGAAACCGGTCGGCTCGTTCGCCCTGGTGCTGCACACCCACCTGCCCTGGGTGGCCCACAACGGCACCTGGCCGGTCGGCGAGGAATGGCTGCACCAGGCGTTCACCGGCTCGTGGCGCCGGGTGCTCGCGATGCTGCACCGGCTGGCCAGCGAGGGTCACACCGAACTGCTCACCCTCGGGGTCACCCCGGTGCTGGCGGCGATGCTGGACGACCCGTACTGCCTGGCCGAGCTGCACGGCTGGGCCGGCCGCTGGCAGCTGCGGGCTGCCGAACTGGCCGCCCGCCCGGACCAGGGTGAGCTGGCCCGGTGGGAGCACCGGCAGGCCGAGGAGTGCCTGGCCGACCTGCGCGACCGGTGGTTGACCGGGGGGCTGTCCGGCGTGCTGCGCCCGCTGGTCGACTCCCGGGTGGTCGAGCTGCTCTCCGGCCCGGCAACCCACCCGTTCCAGCCGCTGCTCACCGAACGGCTGGCCGCCGCCCAGCTGCGCACCGGGCTGACCGACACGGCGCTGCGGATCGGCCGTCCGGTCAGCGGCATCTGGGCACCGGAGTGCGGGTACGCGCCGGGGCTGGCCGACTTCTACGCCGCGCACGGGGTGAGCCACTTCGTGGTGGACGGCCCGGCGGTGCGCGGGAACACCGGCCTGGCCCGTCCGGTCGACGGCACCGACGTGCTGGCCTTCGCCCGCGACCTGCCGGTCAGCGAGCGGATCTGGTCGTCCCGCACCGGCTACCCGGCCGGCCCGGCCTACCGGGATTTCCACCTGGTGGACGACCTGGGGTTCCGGCCGGCCCGGGTCACCGGCTCGCCGGCCAAGCGCCGCTGGCAGCCGGAGCGGGCCGCCGCCGCGGTGCTGGCCGACGCCCGGGACTTCGTCGACGCGGTCGTCCGGCGGCTGACCGAGCTGGCCGATCGGCAGGGCCGGCCCGGCCTGGTGGTCGCTGCCTTCGACACCGAGCTGTTCGGGCACTGGTGGTACGAGGGTCCGGAGTTCCTGGCCGCGGTGCTGCGGATGCTGCCGCAGGCGGGGGTGCGGCCGACCACACTGGCCGGTGCCCGGCAGGCCGGCCTGGTCGGGGCGCCGGTCGAGCTGCCCACCTCGTCGTGGGGCGCCGGCAAGGACTGGCGGATCTGGGACAACGATCAGGTGGCCCCGTTGAACGACGAGCTGGCCGGCTTGCAGAAGCGGCTGTTCACCCTGCTGGACGAGCGGTTCGCCGACCGGGAGCGGCTGCCCGACCGCGACCCGGCGCTGGACCAGCTGGTGCGCGAGGCGTTGCTGGCATCGTCCAGCGACTGGGCGTTCATGATCAGCCGCGACACCGCCGCCGGTTACGCCCGGCAGCGGGCCGCCGGCCACGTCGCCCGGTTCACCGAGCTGGCCGACGCGATCGCGGCCGGCACCGCCCCGGCACCGTTGATCGAGCGGCTGCGAGCGCTGGACGGACCGTTCGGCCACCTCGACGCCCGGTTCCTGTAGCTAGCATCGAATTCCTGGGAGGTCCGGATGGTTCAGCGCACCACCCCGTCGGCGATCAGCAGCGCGCTGGTCGAGGCGGTCGACGCGGCGCGGGCCGGCGACGCCGACCGGTTCGCCGGTGCGCTGCCGGCGCTGGCCGCCCTGGACCAGGCCCAGCTGACCGCGGTGCAGTCGCTGGTGCTGCGTCAATTGCTCGAACGGCAGCATCCGGACGGGCTGGACGCCGACGATCTGCGCCAGGCGCTGGCCGACACCGCGCGCCAGGCCGGCTGGTGGCCCGACCTCGACCCGGGCACGCTGGGCACCGTGCTGGTCAGCTCGCTCGGCGCGGCCGAGCCAGACCAGCCGACCAGCCAGCTGGCCGGGCATGGTTGCCTGCTGATCGCCGAGCTGGCCGGACGGCAGCCGGAGCCACTGGCCGCGCTGGTGCGCCAGGCGCTGGCCGAGATCCAGCGGGCCGAGACCGTCGAGCTGCCCTGACCGGTGCGGGTGCTGCTGGTGTCGTGGGAGTACCCGCCGCTGCTGATCGGCGGGTTGGGCCGGCACGTCGGGATGCTGGCGCCCGAGCTGGCGGCGCTCGGCCATGACGTCCGGGTGGTGACGATCGGTCGCGGTCCGGAGCCGACGGTCGAGCAGGACGGCGCGGTGCGGGTGTACCGGACCGCGGCGGTCGCCGGCTCGTTGCCGGCGGCAGCGGCCGCCGGTGGCCGGGCGCTCGCCGAGCTGGGCCGGCGGGCGATCGCCGGCTGGCGTCCGGACGTGGTGCACGGGCACGACTGGCTGACCGCTCTACCGGTCGAACGGTTGCGCCGGCTGGCCGGGGCCGGGTCGGCGGTGACGCTGCACGCCACCGAGAGCGGCCGGCAGCAGGGCTGGCTGACCGGCCCGGTGCCGCGCCGGATCCACCGGGTCGAGCACCGGATGTGCACCGCCGCCGACCTGGTGCTGGTCTGCTCGCGGTACATGGCCGACCAGGCCCGGACGCTGTTCGGGGTGCCGGCCGACCGGCTGCGGGTGGTCGGAAACGGGGCGGTGGCGCTGCTGGTCGCTGAGGTCGAACGGCCGCCGCACAGCCTCGTCTTCGCCGGCCGGCTGGTGCACGAGAAGGGCCTGCAGGAGCTGATCAAGGCGCTGCCGCTGCTGGCCGAGCGGTTCCCGGACGTCCGGCTGACGGTCGCCGGGGACGGGCCGCTGGCCGACGCCCAGCGGGATCGGGCCGCGCGCTACCGGGTGGCCGACCGGGTGCGGTGGCTGGGTTTCACCGATGACGTGGCCGGTCAGCTGGCCGGCGCGGCGGTCGCGGTGGTGCCGTCGCTGTACGAGCCGTTCGGCCTGGTGGCGGTGGAGGCGCAGCTCGCCGGCACCCCCGTCGCGGTGGCCGACGCCGGTGGCCTGCGCGAGCTGGTGGCGCCCGGCCGCACCGGCGTGCGGTTCACCCCGGAGAGCCCGTCCGCGATCGCCGCCGCGGTGGCCGACCTGTTCGACCGGCCGGTCCGGGCCAGCCGGCTGGCCCGGACCGCCCGCCGCCGGGCCCTCGCGGAGTTCAGCTGGCCGGCGGTGGCGGCTCGGACGGCGGCCGCGTACCAGGAGCTAGAGCGGGGCTGACCGCGTCGAGCTTGGCGGCCATGTCGGCCAGCGCCCGCTTGGTCTCGGCAGCCTGCTCCGCGCCGGCCCGCCGGTCGCGCAGCACCCGGGCCGGCACCCCGACCGCGACCGAGAACGGCGGCAGGTCCCGGGTGACCACCGCGTGCGCGGCGACCACCGAACCGGTGCCCACCTGGGTGCCGCGGACCACGGTCGCCTTGGTGCCCAGCCACACGTCGGGCCCGATCCGCACCGGGGCCTTGACGATGCCCTGGTCCTTGATCGGCACCGTGACGTCGTCGAAGACATGGTCGAAGTCGGTCACGTAGACCATGTCGGCCAGGATGCAGGACGCCCCGATCGTCACGTCCAGGTAGGCGTTCACCACGATGTTGCGGCCGAACACCACCTTGTCGTCGATCCGCAGGGTGCCCTCGTGGCAGCGCAGCGAGGTGCCGTCGCCGATGTGCACCCAGCGGCCCAGGATCAGCCGGCCGTACCCCGGCCGGGCGAACACCTCGACCCGGCGGCCGAGGAACACCATGCCGTTGGTGACGACGTGCGGGTTGGCCAGCCGGAACCGCAGGAACCGCCAGTACCGCACCAGGTACCACGGGGTGTACGCCCGGTGCCTGATCGCCCACCGCAGGGAGGAGACGCTGAGCAACCGGAACGCCGGCCGGCTCCGGTGCCGCCAACCGGCCAGCGGCACCGCTACCCCGCCTGCTCGGCGGTGGCCGTCGCGGCCACCAGTTCCAGCAGCTCGGCCGGCCGGGCGCACAGCCACTCGGCGCCGGCGTTCTCCAGCTCGGCCCGGCCGCCGTAGCCCCACAGCACACCCGCGCAGGCGATGCCGTGCGCGGCGGCGCCCAGCACGTCGTGGCTCCGGTCGCCGACCATCAGCACCGCCGCCGGATCGGGATTGCCGAGCCGGCGCAGCGCCTCACCGACCACCAGCGCCTTGGTGTCGCGCAGCCCATCCAGGGTGTCGCCGCAGATCGTCTCGAAGTACTGGTCCAGCTCCAAGTGCCGCACGATCCGGACCGAGGCTGCCTCCGGCTTGCTGGTCGCCACCGCCAGCCGGACGCCGGCGCCGCGCAGCGCGGTCAGCACCTCGACCACCCCGTCGTAGCGGGTCGTGTCGAACATCGCGCCGCCCTGGACGTAGTGCCGGCGGTACGCCGCCACCACCTCCGCCACCTTGTCCGGTCCGACCAGCGGCGGCAGCGAGTGCCAGAACGGCGGTCCGAGCAGGGTCCGGGCGGTGGCCGGGTCGACCCAGGGCACCTCGAACTCGGCGAAGGCCCGCTCCAGCGAGCTCAGGATGCCCGGGGCCGAGTCGCTCAGGGTGCCGTCCAGGTCGAACAGCACCACCCGGTAGTCGATGCCCGTCACGGCGTCCCGGGCTTGCGGCCGGTGATCTCGACGTTGTAGAAGAGCCGGGCCGGCACCACCCGGGCCAGCACCGCCGAGTCGAGCGCGTGCAGCCGCTGCCAGTTCCGGTACGCGAACATCGCCCAGCCGAAGCCCAGCCTCTCCTTCGGCACCGCCGCCTCGAAGGTGCGCACCGGCCAGCCGAACCAGGCCGCGGTCAGCTCGTCGGTGCGGGTCTCGACCTGCTCGGCGCCCGCCGCCTCGGCCAGCGCCGCCAGCTCGGCCGGGTCGAAGGTGTGCAGGTCCACCACTGACTCCAAGGCGGCCGCCCGGGAGGACGCGTCCAGCTCCGCCTTGGGCCGCGACCACTGCTTCAGCGCGGGCAGCCGAGTGACCCGGGTGGTGGCCCACCAGGTGAGCCGGGAGAGCCGCCGCGCGATGAAGTCGCCGTACCGGGTCGGCTCACCGGCGAACACGAACCGGCCACCCGGCTTCAGGACCCGCAGCACCTCGGCCAGCGCCAGCCGGACATCCGGGATGTGGTGCAGCACCGCATGCCCGACCACCAGGTCGAAGCTGTCGTCCGGGTACGGGATGGATTCGGCGTCGGCCACCCGTCCCTCGACCTCGAAGCCGAGCGCCCGGGCGTTGCGCCGGGCCACCTCGACCATGCCGGGACTCAGATCGGTGACGTGCCCCTCGACCAGCACGCCGGCCTGCTTCAGGTTCAGCAGGAAGAACCCGGTGCCGCAGCCCAGCTCCAGCGCCTTCTGGTACGGCCAGCCGTCGGTGCCGGCGACGTGCGCGAACCGGTCCCGGGCGTAGCTGATGCACCGCTCGTCGAAGCTGATCGACCACTTCTCGTCGTAGCTGCCGGCCTCCCAGTCGTGGTACAGGACGTTCGCCAGCTTCGGGTCGCGCCAAGCCGCCTCGACCTGCTCCGGAGTCGCAGGAGGTGCCGCCTCGACCTGCTCGGCGGTCGCCGGCGTCGTCGTCCTGCTGGCCATGGTCGTCAGTTCCCGACGAACTCGGCCTTGCCGGGGCCGTTCTCGATGAACGAGGCCATCCCGCGCTGCTTGTCCTCAGTGGCGAACAGGCTTGCGAACAGGTGCGATTCGAGCTTCAAGCCGTTGCCCAGATCGAGCTGGCTGCCCTGGTCGATGGCGGCCTTCGCCGCCCGCAGCGCCAGCGCCGGACCCTTGGCGAACTTCGCCGCCATTGCCTGGGCGGTGGCGAGCACCTGCTCGGCCGGCACCACCACGTCGACCAACCCGATCTCCAGCGCCTCCTGCGCGTCGACGAACCGGCCGCTGTAGATCAGGTCCTTCGCCTTGCCGGTGCCGATCAGCCGGGGCAGCCGCTGGGTGCCGCCGGCGCCCGGGATGATGCCGAGCAGGATCTCCGGCTGGCCCCACTTGGCGTTGTCGGCGCTGATCCGGAAGTCGGCGGTGAGCGCCAACTCGCAGCCGCCGCCGAGCGCGTACCCGGTCACCGCGGCGATCACCGGCTGCGGCAGCTGGGCGATCGAGTCCAGTGCGCTGGACAGCGCCGCCGCCCGGCGCTGCATGTCCTGCGGCGACATCCGGTGGAACTCCTTGACGTCGGCGCCGGCCACGAACACCTTCTCGCCGCCCCAGAGGATCACCGCGCGGACGTCCGTCCGGCGGGCGCATTCGGCAGCGATCTCGCGCAGCTCCTCCTGCACCTCGCTGTTCAGGGCGTTCACCGGCGCCCGGTCGATGGTGACGGTGGCAACCCCGTCGGAGACGTCGAGCTTCACGAACTGCGTCATGCTGCAAGAGCCTAGACAACCAGGTATCCGGGCCGCACCGTGCCGCCGTGCGTTCGGTTCGCACCGGCCGGCCGGCGCCCTCTCCGGCCGCTCGGCATTGTGCGGCCCCAAATCGCATTGTGCGGCCGCAAATCGCAGCGCAAACGCCAGGGATGAAGCTGGGTACGGGAGTTAGCGGAGGTGGTCCGACACGGCGGCCAGGGACGGCGCGAACCGGGACGGTTCCACCTGCACGATCGAGTAGCGGGCGGCCCCATGCACCACGAACGGGTCGCGCTCGGTGATCGCCGCGATCCGGTCGCGGTCGTCCCCGGCGGCGAGGATCATGCCGCCGGTGCGCGGCACCTGGCGTCCGGAGAGCAGGAACGTCCCATCGGCGTAATGCTCGTCGAGGTACCGGCGGTGCTCGGCCAGCAGCTCGTCGATCCGCTCCAGCGGCGCCAGGTACTCCAGCAGCAGCACGAACATGCCGGCTAACCCCCCTCGATGACCGCGGCCGGCACCGCGCGGGCATGGAACCGGCCGGCCTCCCGCTCGACCAGCAGCGGCAGGCCGAAGGTGTTCGACAGGTTCTCCGAGGTGAGCACCGAGCCGATCAGGCCCTGGGCGACCACCCGGCCGGAGTTGAGCAGCAGCGCGTGCGTCATCCCGATCGGGATCTCCTCGACGTGGTGGGTGACCAGCACCATCGTCGGCGCGTCCGGGTCGGCGGCCAGCTGGGTCAGCCGGCGCAGCAGGTCCTCCCGGCCGCCCAGGTCCATGCCGGCGGCCGGCTCGTCCAGCAGCAGCAGCTCCGGGTCGGCCATCATCGCCCGGGCGATCTGCACCCGCTTGCGCTCCCCCTCGCTGAGCGTGCCGTACCGGCGATCGGCCAGCTCGGCGACCCCGAACCGGGCGAGCAGCCCCTTGGCCCGGCGCACATCCAGCCGCCCGTACGCCTCGCGCCACCGGCCGAGCACCGCGTAGCCGGCCGACACCACCACGTCGGTGACCAGCTCGCCGGCCGGGATTCGCTGCGCCAGCGCCGCCGAGGCCAGCCCGATCCGCGGCCGCAGCTCGAACACGTCCACCCGGCCGAGCCGCTCGCCGAGCACCCCCACCAGGCCGGTGGTGGCGTGCAAGGTGGTCGCGGCCAGTTGCAGCAGCGTCGTCTTGCCGGCGCCGTTCGGTCCGAGGATGACCCAGCGTTCATCCTCCTCGACCGTCCAGTCGACAGCGTCGAGCAGCAGCTTCTCGCCACGGCGCACCGTTACCTGCTCGAACTGCAGGACCGCGTCCGGATCGAGGTCGTTGTTCGGGACCACCACACCCCCATCCAACACCTACATTCACATCGGTAACGTCAACAGGGAAGCACAACCGGATCGGACGTAGGGTGCAAGGGCTATGGAACCAGCGGCGGACCTGACCCGTAGCCTGGCCCGCCAGCTCGGCGCGGACGGGCAGCCGGCCACCGAGCCGCTGACCGCCTGGCCCGGTCGGCCGTTCCCGCTCGGCGCGTCCTGGGACGGCGAGGGCACCAACTTCAGCATCTGGTCGCCGCAGGCCAGACGGGTGCAGGTCTGCCTGTTCGACGCGCAGGGCGCCGAGCACCGGGTGGATCTCGCCGAGCAGAGCTTTCACGTCTGGCACGGCTACCTGCCGGGCATCAACCCGGGCCAGCGCTACGGCTACCGGATCAGCGGCCCCGACGATCCGGCGCGTGGCCGCCGCTACCAGCCGAGCAAGCTGCTGGTCGACCCGTACGCGCGCGCCATCGAGGGTGACTTCGTCGACGACGAGGCCTGCTACTCCGACAGCGACCGCGACTCGGCGGCGTTCGTGCCGCGCTCGGTGGTGGTGCTCGACGAGGGCTTTCCGTGGGGCGGCGACCGCCGGCCGGGCACGCCGTGGGACGACACGATCATCTACGAGCTGCACGTCAAGGGGTTCACCGCCCGGCACCCGGACATCCCGGCCGACCTGCGCGGCACCTACGCCGGGCTGGCCCATCCGGCCGCCATCTCGTACCTGAAGGAGCTCGGCGTCACCGCGGTGGAGCTGCTGCCGATCCACCACTTCGTGCACGAGCCGGCGCTGCAGAAGCGCGGCCTGAAGAACTACTGGGGCTACAACTCGATCGGCTTCTTCGCCCCGCACGCCGCCTACGCCACCCACACCGGACGGCTCGGCGGCAACCAGGTGCGCGAGTTCAAGGCGATGGTCCGGGCGCTGCACGCGGCCGGCATCGAGGTGATCCTGGACGTGGTCTACAACCACACCGGCGAGGGACCGCCGGACGGGCCGCTGCTGTCGTTCCGCGGCATCGACAACGCCGGCTACTACCGGTTGGCGCCGGAGAACCCGGCCCGCTACGTCGATTACACCGGCTGCGGCAACACCCTCGACGTGCGTACCCCGGCGGTGCTGCAGCTGGTGATGGACTCGCTGCGCTACTGGGTCACCGAGATGCACGTGGACGGCTTCCGGTTCGACCTCGCCTCGGCACTGGCCCGGTCGCTGCACGACGTGGACAAGCTGTCGTCGTTCTTCGACACCATCCACCAGGACCCGGTGATCAGCCAGGTGAAGCTGATCGCCGAGCCGTGGGACGTCGGCGACGGCGGCTACCAGGTCGGCGAGTTCCCGCCGCTGTGGACCGAGTGGAACGGCAAGTACCGCGACACGGTGCGCGACTTCTGGTCCAGCGGCGCCGGCGGCGTCCGGGACCTCGCCTACCGGCTCACCGGCTCGTCCGACCTGTACGCCGACGACGGCCGGCTGCCCTTCGCCTCGATCAACTTCATCACCGCGCACGACGGGTTCACCCTGCGCGACCTGGTCAGCTACCTGCGCAAGCACAACGAGGGCAACGGCGAGCAGAACCGGGACGGCACCGACGACAACCGCTCAGTGAACTTCGGGGTGGAGGGTGAGACCGCCGACCCGGCGGTCCGGGAGCTGCGGCTGCGCCAGGTGCGCGGACTGCTGACCACCCTGCTGCTGTCCACCGGGGCGCCGATGCTGGTGGCCGGGGACGAGCGGTTCCGCACCCAGCACGGCAACAACAACGCCTACGTGCAGGACAACCAGACGTCCTGGCTGGACTGGCAGGACACCGCCGAGGCGGCGGACCTGCTGGCGCTCACCCGCCGGCTGATCGCGCTGCGCAAGGCGTCGCCGGTGCTGCGCCAGCGGGCGTTCTTCGAAGGACGGGCAGTGCCCGGCGGCGACGGCTGCAAGGACCTGGCCTGGTTCCACCCGGACGGTCGGGAGCTGGCCGAGCAGGACTGGTTCGACAGCTCGCTGCGCACCATCGGCATGTACCTGGACGGACGCGGGCTGCGGCACCGGGACGCCCGCGGCAAGGTGATCATCGACGACTCCTACCTGCTGGTGCTGCATTCCGGCGACGAGCCGATCGAGTTCGTGCTGCCGGCAGCGCCCTGGGCGACCGGTTACCGGCCGGTCGTCGACACCACCCAGTACGCCGGCGAGCCGGCTGCCGTCGAGCCGGTCGCGGCCGGCAAGCCGCTGCCAGTGCCGGCCCGCACCGCGCTGCTGCTGCGCATCGAGCGGGCCTGACGACACCGGCCGCGGTTCGGCCGGAGTACCCCGGTTGCCGGCTCGCCGCCCTCTAAACTGAAACCGTCCCGGGCGGCAACCGTTTCATCCGCTTCGGGCGTGCGCGGACCCTCGACCATGGCCATGTCGGTAGCAGAGCGGCGGAGACTGTGAAGAACTCCTCGGCAGGCAGCTCCGACGGGCTGCGCCGGGCCGCCGTCACCAGCCGCGAGGTGGCCGCCGCGGCCGGCGTGTCGCAGTCGGCGGTCTCGCTGGTGTTCTCCGGCAAGTGGCGGGGCCGGGTCAGCACCGAGACCGCCGAGCGGATCCGGACCTGCGCGCGACAGCTCAACTACCGGCCGAACCTGGTCGCCCGCGGCCTGCGGATGGAGCAGACCGGCACGGTGCTGGCGGTGCTGCCGGAGCTGGCCATCCCGACCTTCGCCGAGATCCACACCGGCATCAGCGCCGAGGCCCAGCAGGCCGGCTACAGCGTGGTGATCGCCTCGACCCCGTCCGCGCTGCAGAACGCCAGCCTGCCGGTGCCCGGCTACCTGGTGGACGGCGTGCTGATCTGCCGGGACGCGCTCGGCGCGCTCGACTCGCTGGCGCACCTGCCCGCGGTCGGCATCGACACCAACCCGCGTTCGCTGCCGGTGACCGTCAACTCCGACGTGGCGGCCGGCATGCGGGCGATGTGCCGGTTGCTGCTGCAGCGCGGGCATCGCCGGATCGGCTACCTGCAGGTCAGCCAGCCGGGCTCCTGGCTGTTGTCGGCCAAGCACTACGCGGCCGCCCAGGCACTGTCGGCGGAGGCGGAGCTCGTGGTCGGCCAGACATCGTTCGAACTGCCCAAGGCCCGGGTCGCGGTGCGGGAGCTGCTCACCCGGGCCGACCGGCCGACCGCGCTGATCTGCGAGGACGACAACCTGGCGATCGCCGCCTACATCGAGGCGGCCGCGCTCGGGCTGCGGATTCCGGACGACCTCTCGGTGGTAGGCCACGACGACCTGCCGATCGCCGAGGCGCTGCACCCGGGCTTGACCACCGCCACCGTGCCTTCGGCGGCCCTCGGATCGCTGGCCATGCTCGCGCTGCTGAGCCTGCTGCGTGGCGAGGCGACCGCTGCCCAACGGCTGCGGGTCAGCCTGACCGAGCGAGACTCGGTGCGCAGCGTCTGACGCCGCCTGTCCGCACCGGGCCGCACGCCGCTCAGGTGAGCGGGGTTGCCCGGCCGCCGTCGACCGCCAGCCGCACCGCCAGGCCGCCCAGCACGGTGCCCATCAGCACCCGCTGCACCCGGAGCCAACCTGGTCGCCGGGCCAGGAAGGCGGCGATGCCGCCGGCCGCCAGCACGATCACGAAGTTGCCGGTCAGCGCCACCGCTACCTGGACGCACCCCAACAGCAGACCCTGCACCAGCACGTGACCGGCCGCCGGCCGGATGAACTGCGGCAGCAGGGACAGGTAGAGCACGGCGATCTTCGGGTTGAGCAGGTTGGTGAGCAGGCCCATCGAGAACAGCCGGCGGGACGAGTCGACCGGTAGCGCCTTGGGCGCGAACACCGAGCTGCCACCTGGTCGCAGTGCCTGCCAGGCCAGCCAGCCCAGGTAGAGCGCTCCGGTCAGCCGGACCACCAGGTAGAGCGCCGGCACCGCGGTGAACGCCGCGGTCAGGCCCAGGCTGGTGGCGGTCAGGTAGACCAGGAAACCGGCCGCCACCCCCAGCAGCGAGATCAGCCCGGCCCGCCGGCCCTGGGTGATGCTGCGCGAGACCAGGTACATCATGTTCGGGCCGGGCGTCAGCACCAGGCCGAGCGCGACAGCCGCGATGCCGAGCGCGGCGGACGGAGCGATTCCCATGGCAGGCAGTCTCGCTCACCGCACCGACAGTTCCGGCACCGACCTGCGATCAGGCCGGCGAGCACCGGAACCGCAGGCTCCGGTCGGCCTGCCGGATCGCCTCGGCGACCTGCTCGGCCGAGCTGCCGCGAAACCGCAACCGCACCGGGAACCGGGTGCCGGCCGCGATCCGCTCCCCCGCCACCGGCAGCACCGCGGCGTACGGCGGCAGCGGGCCGGCGGCCAGCTCGATCCGGTCTACCACGCAGGGTGGCGGCACCGGCGCCGGCACCGCCAGCCAGCCGCCCACCATCCCGGTCGGCGCGATGTCCCCGGCCGGCAGCGCGACGCCACGTTGCAGCGCCAGCTCGGCCGCCATCAGGTCGATGCCGTGCAACTCACGCAGCAGCAGCGGCTGATCGTCGTCGGCCGGCCAGCCGGCCAGCTCGTTCGGCACCGGTGCCGCGCCGCGCCGGTCCGGCTCGGTGAGGCCGACGTGCACCACCGTCGCGGTGTCGACCAGGTCGGCCAATACGCCGGCGGCCAGATCGGCCAGCCGGTTCGCCGCCGGGCCGTCGGGCACCTCGATCGCGGCCTCGCCGGTCAGCCCGGTCAGCTGCCGGGCGGCACGCCAGGAGACCAGCCGACGGCCGTCCCAGACCCCGTCCACCCGGACCGGCGCCGGCACCCTCGACTCGTCGACCAGCAGCGCCGCGCGGTGCCGGAACTGGTCGAGTTGCTGTGGCGTCCGGCCGGGGCAACCGAGCAGCACCCGCAGTTCGGCCGCCACGTCCAGGTCCCGCTCGGCGAGCGCGATGATCCGGCTCGGACTGCCCAGCCGCTGGCTCAACCGCCCGGCGGCGTTGGCCACCTGCAACAGGTCGTCGGTGCGTTGCACCACCTCGATCCCAGCTGCCGCGGCGGGCACCGACGCCGCCGCGGCCGGCGTCGTCACGTAGCTGACGTCCACCGTCGAGTGGTCGAGGTGGTCTGCGTACCGGGCCCGGCCGTCGGGCCAGCTATGGATGACCAGCAGGTGCTGCGGCGGCGGTGCCAGCTCGATCACGGCTCCGGCCAGGAGGCAGCGTTCGCGCGCTCGGCCGACCGGCGCCGGCTGCGCCGGTCGGTCCAGACGGTCGCGATCGCCCGCCGGTCGAGCTCGGTGCGGACGGCCGGCCCAAGCCGGTCGGGCTCGGGCAGCACCACCGAGCGCAGCCGCGGCGCGCTGGCCAGGACCTCGCGGGTCAGCGCGGCCGGCCGCGGCACCGTCAGTTCGCGCACCACGCCCAGCAGCGCTCGATCACCGGCCAGCCGATCGTCCAGTTCCGCGCACGGCCAGGCCGACACCGACGGTTCGGACTGCGGCCGAGCCGGCCGGTCCCCGGTCCCGAGGTGGGCCGGTCGGCGGTCGTACCGCAACTGTTGCAGCAACCTCGACAAGAGGGCGGACATCGAACGCGGCCTTTCCTTATGCCTTACCGCGCCGGTCACCGGCCGTGAAATATTCATCGACCCGATGATTCGTCATTCGTATGACTCCTGAAGCGAGCCGCCGCTGACGTCGGCGTGAGTGGGGAGGATCGGCGTTAGCGTACCGCGTTGCCCAGGTGCAGAAACGAAGAACGTCCGGTATGGCAACCCGCGAATGTGCCGGGAACCCGGAGTCGAGCAGCATTAGGGTCACTGAAAGGCGATTCCACCGACTAGCAATGCGTCATACGGATGACTACAGCCGGGAATGGTGGCCGGTCGATTCGAGCGAACGGCCGAACGGCCCGCCTCACGAACGACGGCAGGGCTGAACGACCCGCCGCGCGGGAACGGTGCCGACCGGAATCACCGCCGCCGATAACGAAGCCGACCGACAACGGAGCGCGCCGATAACCAGCCCGGCCGACAACGAAGCCGGCCGACAACGAAGCCGGCCGATAACGGTGCGTGCGTGCTGATGACGAGGTGAACTCCCGGACGGCCCCGAGAAACGGTTCGGGGCCGGCCGCGAGATCGCGACCGGCCCCGAACCTCCGAACCGCTACGGCTGGGTGGCCGCCGCCACCAGTCCGAGCTCGGCGTCGTTGGCCAGCAACGGGTGGTGCGGCAGCACCCGAACCGTGTAGCCGAACGGACCGGCCTTGGCCAGCGGGATCTCGCCGGCGAACACCGAGGCGCCGTCCCGCTCCTCGGCCAGCGTCAGCGGCAGCACCTCGTAGCTGGTCAGCCGGTTGTCGGCGTCCACCGAGCCGTAGACCGCCTGCACCTGCACGTCCGAGCTGCGCAGGCCGGAGAGCGCCACGTCGGCCCGCAGTCCGAGCAGGCCGCCCAGGCTCGGGTCACCCTCGATGTTGGACTCGACGTGCCGCACCGAGACGTTCTTCCAGGCGCCGGCCACCCAGCTCTTCCAGGCCGCCAGGTCCCGGGCACCGGTGAAGTCGTCGGCCAGCAGCCGGGCCGCCGACTGGGCCGCCGGCGCGTACAGCTTGTCGATGTAGTCCTGCACCATCCGGGTCGCCAGCACCTTCGGGCCCAGCGACTTCAGGGTGTAGCGCACCATGGCGATCCACTGGGTCGGGATGCCGGACGCGTCCCGGCTGTAGAACCGCTGCGCAACCTGGTGCTCGATCAGCTCGTACAGGGCGTTGGCCTCCACCGAGTCCCGGTGCTCGTCGGTGGTGCCGGCCAGCGACTCGTCGGCGGACGGGATCTCCCACCCGTTCTTACCGTCCTCGCACCACTCGTCCCACCAGCCGTCCTTGATCGACAGGTTCAACCCGCCGTTCAGCGCGGCCTTCATGCCGGACGTGCCGCACGCCTCGAGCGGGCGCAACGGGTTGTTCAGCCAGACGTCGCTGCCCCAGTACAGGTACCGGGCCATGCCGATGTCGTAGTCAGGCAGGAACGCGATGCGGTGCCGGACCTCGGGGTCGTCGGTGAACCGGACCAGCTGCGCGATCAGCTCCTTGCCGCCGTCGTCGGCCGGGTGCGACTTGCCGGCCACCACGATCTGCACCGGCCGGGCGGGGTCGGTGAGCAGCTTCTTCAGCCGCTGCGGATCCCGCAGCATCAGGGTCAGCCGCTTGTACGACGGCACCCGGCGGGCGAAGCCGATGGTCAGCACGTCGGGGTCGAAGGCGGTCGCCGTCCAGCCGAGTTCGACGCCGGAGTAACCCCGCTCCAGACCGGACTGACGGATCCGCCGGCGGATCTCGCCGACCAACCGCTCACGCAGTTCGTGCTTGAGGTTCCACAGCTCGGCGTCGCTGACCTGGTCGATCGCGTCCCAGCCGCGGCCGGCCGAGACCGCCTCGTGGCCGACCACCCGCTCGGCCAGGTCCTGGATCTCGCGGGCCATCCAGGTCGGCGCGTGCACGCCGTTGGTGACCGAGGTGATCGGCACCTCGGCGGCGTCGAAGCCGGGCCACAGGTTGTTGAACATCGACCGGCTGACCCGGCCGTGCAGCTGCGCCACGCCGTTGGCCCGCTGGCCGAGCCGCAGGCCCATGTAGGCCATGTTGAACTTGGCCGGGTCCTCCTCGGCGCCGAGCGCCAGGATCTTGTCCACCGGCACACCCGGCACGTGACCCAGGTAGGCCTCCACCAGGTCCCGGTCGAACCGGTCGATGCCGGCCGGCACCGGGGTGTGGGTGGTGAACACGGTGCCGGCCCGGGTAGCGGTCAGCGCCTCGTCGAAGGTGAGCTTGGCCGGCCCGTCGGTCAGCTCGCTGATCCGCTCGATGCCCAGGAAGCCGGCGTGGCCCTCGTTGGTGTGGAACACCTCGGGGTCCGGGTGGCCGGTCACCGCGCAGTAGGCGCGGACCGCGCGCACCCCGCCGATGCCGAGCAGCAGCTCCTGCAGCAGCCGGTGCTCCGGGCCGCCGCCGTACAGCCGGTCGGTCACCGAGCGGGCCGCCGCGTCGTTGTCCTCGACGTCGGAGTCGAGCAGCAGCAGCGGCACCCGCCCCACCGAGGCCACCCAGACCTGGGCGACCAAGGAGCGGCCGGCCGGTAACTCCAAGGTGACCCGCACCAGGTTCTGGTCGGCGTCGCGCAGCGGGGTGATCGGCAGGCCCTGGGCGTCCAGCGACGGGTAACGCTCCTGCTGCCAACCCTCCCGGGAAAGCGACTGGGAGAAGTAGCCGGCCCGGTAGAGCAGGCCGACTCCGACGATCGGCACGCCGAGGTCCGAGGCGGACTTCAGGTGGTCGCCGGCCAGGATGCCGAGGCCGCCGGAGTACTGCGGCAGCACCTCGGTGATACCGAACTCGGGCGAGAAGTAGGCGATGCTGCTCGGCAGCGGCGGCCGCCCGGCGGCGGTCCGGTCGTCCTGTTCACGTTGGTACCAGCGCGGTTGCTCGAGGTAGTCGCGCAGATCGTCCGAGATGTCGGACAACCGGCGCAGGAACTTGCGGTCACGGGCCAGCTGGTCGAGCCGGTCGGTGCTCACCGCGCCGAGCATCGCGGTCGGGTCACCGTTGCAGTCGCGCCACAGCTCGGGGTCGACCGACTCCAGCAGATCCAGTGATTCGGGGTGCCAGGTCCAGCGCAGGTTCGCCACGATCTCCCCCAGCGGGGCAAGCGGCGCGGGCAGCGCGGCCCGGACGGTGAGACGTCGTAGTGCCTTCATGCGGCATACCCTATCCAGACTCGGGAGCGCTTACAGGTCGTACCCGAATGTGCTCGAACAGTCACGTTTCGCCGGTCGCGATATCCATTCCGGTGACCAGGCAACCCTGGTGTGATGCCCGCTCGGCCATCGGGCTAACCGTCCACGGCGGCTTCCGCGACCGTCTTGGAGTACGCGCTACGGTAGGGGTCGTGGCTGGACGATTGGGACTGAACTCGATACATCCGGTGATCGCGTACGGCGAGCTGCCGTCCCGGGCAGTGGTCGGTGAGCCGGTGGGCATCGAGGCGACCGTCTTCCGCGAGGGGCACGATGCGGTTGCGGCCTCCGTGGTCTGGCGGTCGCCGGACGGTGTCGAGGCGCCGCTGAACCGGCTGCGCCCGACCGGCAACGACCGCTGGCGCACCGAGGTGGTCGCCGACCGCACCGGCGCCTGGTCGTTCGTGGTGGAGGCCTGGAGCGATCCGCTGGCCACCTGGTACCACGCCATCGAGGTGAAGGCCGACGCCGGCCAGGACGCGTCCGAGCTGGCCAACGATTTCGAGATCGGCGCCCGGCTGTTCGAGCGGGTGGCCGAAGCGGTGACCGGCGAGCAGGCCGAGCTCGCCCGGTCGGTCGCCGCCGACCTGCGTCGCGAGACCGACGACGTGCCGCTGCGGATCACCCGCGCGCTGTCCGTCGAGGCTCGGTTGCTGGCCGATCAGCACCCGGTACGCGAGCTGATCACCCGGTCGCCCCGGTATCGGGTGTGGGTGGACCGGGAACGCGCCCTGTACGGCGCCTGGTACGAGTTCTTCCCCCGCTCGATCAACGCCGAGCTGGCCGATGATCCGGACGACCCCGCTCGCCCGGTGCGGCACGGGACCCTCGCCGACGCCACCCGGCACCTGGACTACGTCGCCGACCTCGGGTTCGACGTGGTCTACCTGCCGCCGATCCACCCGATCGGCCGGGTGAACCGCAAGGGTCCGAACAACACCCTGAACGCCAAACCGACCGATGTCGGCTCGCCGTGGGCGATCGGCTCGCCGGAGGGCGGTCACGATGCCATCCACCCCGAGCTGGGCGATGAGCGGGACTTTGCCGCGTTCGTGGCCCGGGCCCGGGAACTCGGCATGGAGGTCGCGCTGGACCTGGCGCTGCAGTGCGCGCCGGACCACCCCTGGGTGGAGAAGCACCCGGAGTGGTTCACCACGCTGCCCGACGGCACCATCGCCTACGCCGAGAACCCGCCGAAGAAGTACCAGGACATCTACCCCTTGAACTTCGACAACGACCCGGCCGGTCTGGCCCGCGAGATCCTGCGGGTGACGATGCTCTGGGTCGAGCGCGGGGTGAAGATCTTCCGGGTCGACAACCCGCACACCAAGCCGCTCAACTTCTGGCAGTGGTTGATCAGCAACGTCAAGGCGAAGGACCCGGACGTGCTGTTCCTGGCCGAGGCGTTCACCCGGCCGGCGATGATGCACGAGCTGGCCCGGATCGGGTTCACCCAGAGCTACACCTACTTCACCTGGCGGAACAGCGCCTGGGAGCTGCGCCAGTACGGCGAGGAGCTGGTCGCGGCGGCCGACTACATGCGGCCGAACTTCTTCCCGAACACCCCGGACATCCTGAACGAGTTCCTGGTGACCGGCGGCCGGTCGGGGTTCGCGCTGCGGCTGGTGCTGGCCGCGCTGCTGGTGCCCAGCTATGGCGTCTACTCCGGCTACGAGTTGTTCGAGAACGTGCCGGTGCGACCGGGCAGCGAGGAGTACCTGGACTCGGAGAAGTACCAGCTGCGCCCGCGTGACCTGGCCGGCGCCATCACCCGGGGTGAGTCGCTGGCGCCGTTCATCAAGCGGCTGAACGAGATCCGCCGGGCCCACCCGGCGCTGCACCAGCTACGCAATCTGCGCTTCCACACCAGCGAGAACGACGCGCTGCTGGTGTTCTCCAAGCGGGACGCCGGCACCGGCGACACGATCCTGGTGGTGTGCACCACCGATCCGCACCAGGTGCGCGACGGTTGGGTGCACCTGCAGCTGGACGAGCTCGGGGTGGACGGGCACCGCGGCTTCACGGTCTCGGACCTGCTCAGCGGGGCCAACTACGAGTGGGGCGAGCACAACTACGTCAAGCTCAGCCCCGACCAGGTCGCGCACGTGTTCGCCGTCCACCCGCACTGAGCCGGGCGAGCTAATTAGCGGGTCGGCGCATCCGGAGTTCGGGAACCTCTCGGCCGCCGAGCTCGATCGGCCGGACCGCGCCGTCGGCGGCGAAACCGTGCTTGCGGTAGAACGCCTGCGCTCGGTGGTTGTCCGAGAGCACCCAGAGGAAGTGGTTCTCGTCCTCCGGGACGGCCCGTCCCACCAGCACCCCGGCGGCACCGCTGCCCCAGGCCGACGGCAGCAGGTAACAGGTCATCAGCTCGCGCCACACCTGCCCGTCCAGGTCGGCGTCGCGGGACGGTCCCAGCCCGGCGAAGCCGACCAGCTCACCGTCGAGTTCGACCACCCAGGTGCTGGACGCTCCCGGCTCGGCCAGTCGCCGCCGCCAGCGGTCGTGTCGAGGCGCGATGTCCAGGTCGGCGAGGAACGCGTCGTCGAGGATGCCGGCGTAGCCGGACTGCCAGGACCGGACGTGCACCTCGGCGATCCGGAGGGCGTCCGCCGGCTCGGCCGGGCGCACCCTGATCACCGCCACCGTGCCGGCCGTCCCAGCCGCCGCGGCAGCGCGGTGAGCCGACTACTCAACGTGCTCCTCGCGGGCGCCACGGTGGCCGTAGCTGTCGCGCACGTGATCGAGAAAGCCTTCGACGAACGAGCTGAACTTGTTCAGCGCCGGGTTGCTGGCGGCCAGCGTGCGCGGCCGGGTCGGTGCCAGCTGCTCAGCGCCGCGCACCTCGGTGCCCAGCCGATCCAGTTCCGCCGCCGGCACGGCCGCGGCCAGCCGGTCGAAGATCTGCTGCTGCTCCGCGACGTGCTCGGCCAGCAGCCGGCGCAGCTCGGCGAGGACCTCGGCCGGGTCCTGCTCGGCCTGCTCGAACCGGCGCAGCACCGCCTCGGTCGCCCGGTTGGCGGCGAAGCCGGCCGCGGCCAGGTCGGCGCCGTCGGGCAGTTCGGTACGCAGCAGCGGGTGCAGGTACTGCTCCTCACCGACGAAATGCCGGACGGCCTCGATCACCAGTTCCTCGCGAAGGTCCCGGCCGTCCTCGGCGAAGCCCGGGGCCGCCGCCTGCAGCCGGTCCAGCAGTTCGGCGATCGCCGCGTGGTCGCTGTCCAGTGCCTGCAGGATGCTCTGCTCGGTCATGCCGCTCCTCCGTCGCCCACCGCTTCGGGTCACTATGCCATCGGGCAACCTGGTGACTCTCGAACTGCACTGACTCGTGAACCGCACTGACCCTTGAAATGCACCGGGTGCCCGGACGTACCGTGAAGAATGACGTTCGGGCGGCGCTGGCTGGTGGTGCTGGCAGCCGTCGGGGCGTTGGCGTCGCTGCCCACGCTGGTCGCCGCGCTGCCGGTGCCGTCCCGGTCGATCGGCGCCGCCGCCCTGCTGGCCCGCATCCAGGACTCGTCCGGCGTCGGCTACAGCGGTTATGCCGAGTCGGCCGGCGGCCTCGACCTGCCGGTGACCAGCCAGTTCGGCGGCCTGGCCGACCTGTTCGGCGGCCGGACCCAGCTGCGGGTGTGGTGGCGCTCCGGGCAGGACTGGCGGGTCGACTCGGTCGGCGTGGCAGGCGAGACCGACACGCACACCACCCGCGAGGGCAGCTGGCGGTGGAACTACGAGGCGAACACCGCCACCTTCGTCCCGTACTCGGGCGATCCCCGGGTCCGGCTGCCCGCCGACGCCGACCTGCTGCCACCCCAACTGGGTCGCCGGCTGCTGAGCGAGGCACGCCCAGCCGAGGCCAGCCGGATCGGCACCCGCAGGATCGCCGGCCGGGTCGCCGCCGGGCTGCGGGTGGAGCCGGCCCAGGCCGCGTCCACCGTCGACCGGGTCGAGGTGTGGGCCGATCCCTCGTCCGGACTGCCGCTGGCGGTCGCCGTGTACGGCAAGGGTGGCGGGACGGCGCTGACCAGCCGGTTCCTGGACCTCGACCTCAACGCGCCGCCGCCGGCCAGCACCCGGTTCACGCCGCCGGACCGCGCCGCGGTGCAGACCACCCCGAGCCAGGACCTCGCCAGCGCGATCGACCAGCTGGGCGGCGCCACCCCGCCACCCCGGCTGGCCGGCTTCGACCGCAACCGCGAGCTGCCGACCCTCGGCAGCATCGGGGTCTACGGCCGCGGGGTGACCGAGTTCGCGGTGGTGCCGCTCCCCCGGCGGGTCGCCTACTCGCTGCACGACGAGCTGCAGCCGAAGTCGGACGACACCGCGCAGCCGGTCCGGCTCGCCGCGGGCCCCATCGAGCTGCTGCTCGGGGCGGCCGACGAACCGGCCGGCCCGTGGCTGCTGGTCGGCACCGTGGCCGGTCCGACGCTGACCGCGGCGCTTGCCGAGTTGCCGGCCTGGGAAGGGGTCCGATGATCCGTACCGAGGGCCTGACCAAGCGGTTCGGCCGGATCACCGCGGTAGACGGGGTCGCATTGGACGTCCGGGACGGCGATATCTACGGGTTCCTCGGCGCCAACGGCTCGGGCAAGACCACCACCGTGCGGATGCTGCTCGGCCTGGTGCTGGCCAGCTCCGGCCGGATCGAGCTGTTCGGCCAGCGGATGCCGGCGGCCCGGTCGCGGGTGCTGTCCCGGGTCGGCGCGCTGGTCGAGGGACCGGCCGCGTACGGGCATCTCTCCGGCCGGGCCAACCTGCTGCTGGCCGACGCGAGCGGCAACCGGGCGGTCCGGGGCAGCCGGGCGGACCGCGCCGCCCGGGTCCAGCAGGCGCTCGACGAGGTCGGGCTCGGCGGCGTCGACCGACGTCCGGTCAAGGCGTACTCCCTCGGCATGCGGCAGCGGCTCGGGCTGGCCACCGCGCTGCTGCGCGAACCGGACCTGCTGATCCTCGACGAGCCCACCAACGGCCTGGACCCGCAGGGCATCGGCGAGATCCGGCAGCTGCTGCTGAAGTTGCACGCGGCCGGCACCACGATCTTCCTGTCCAGCCACCTGCTGGCCGAGGTGGAGCAGCTGTGCACCCGGGTCGGGGTGTTGGACCGGGGCCGGCTGGTGCTGCAGGAGCAGCTGGCCGAGCTGCGCCAGCCGACCGGACGGGTGCTGCTGCGCAGCCCGGACGTGCCGGCCGCCGGCCGGCTGCTCGGCAGCCGGCTGGTGGAGGTGCGCGATGACCAGCTGGTGGTCACCGGGGATGACCCGGCCGGGTTGAACCGGTGGCTGGTGTCGCACGGCATCCGGGTGCTGGAGCTGACGGTGGAGCGGCGCAGCCTCGAACAGACCGTGCTGGAACTCACCGGTTCCAGCGCCGATCGGCACGATCGGCCGAGCGACACCGCCGATCGGCACGATCGGCCGGTGTCGTGATCGGGGTCGAGCTGCGCAAGCTGTTCCGGCGACCGCGCACCTGGCTGACCATCGTGCTGCTGGACGCGCTGCCGACCCTGGTGGCGGTGCTGCTGGCGATCACCCACGTCGGGCCGCGGCCCGGTCAGGGGCCGGCTTTTCTCTCCGCGGTGCTGTCGAACGGTTCGCTGTTCTCGGTGGCCGCCCTGGCCATCGTGCTGCCGCTGTTCCTGCCGATCGCGGTGGCGGTGGTGGCCGGCGACTCGGTGGCCGGCGAGGCGGCCGGCGGCACCCTGCGCTACCTGCTGGTCCGTCCGGTCGGGCGCACCCGGTTGCTGGTCGCCAAGCTCGCCGCGGTGTTCGTCTTCGTCGGGGTGGCGGTGGTCGTGGTGGCCGGAACCGGCTACCTGGTGGGCCGGCTGCTGCTCGGTAACCAGCCGCTGGGCGCGTCCGTCAGCAGCGTCTCCGGCAGCGCGCTGACCCCGGGCCAGCTCGCCTGGCGGGTCGTCTTCGCGATCTGTTACGTCGCGTTCTCGATGCTGGGGGTGGCCGCGATCGCGCTGTTCCTCTCCACCGTCACCGACTCCGGGCTGGCGGCCAGCCTGGGCGCGCTGGCCGCGCTGATCGGCTCATCGGTGCTGCTCACCCTGGATGCGGCCCGGTCGCTGCAGCCGTACCTGCCGACCCGGTACTGGCTGTCGTTCATCGACCTGTTCCGGGACCCGATCCTGTGGCGCAACGTCGAGCGCGGCGTGGCACTTCAGGCCGTCTACGTCGCGGTTTTCCTCGCCGCCGCCTGGGCGAACTTCACCACCAAGGACGTCACCAGCTAGCCGGTCCGCAGCGAGGCGCAGTCGGCCGCGGTCAGCTGCCGGGCCGGCCTGGCGGTGAGCTCGGCGACGACCATCGCCGCCACCAGCCGGTCGGTGGGGAGCTGGGCATGGCTGACCACCGCGCCCGGACAGACCCGCTGGATCACGACGTCGACCGCGCCGGCCAGCCGGGCCGAGTCCGGCGGCAGCACCACCTGGTCGCCGGTGGACCAGATCGAGACGAACGCCGGACCGGCCGGCAGTTCGGGCGGCGCGTTCAACGCAGCCATCAGCGAGCTGGCCGGGGCGAGCTGCTGGCAGGCGAGCGGACAGGCTCCCGACACCAACGAGCCGAGCGCGGCCAGTTCGGTGCCGTGCTGCGGTGAGCCCAGGGTGACCACGCGGCGGGCGGTGCCGGCGCCGCCGTAGCTCTTGGTCCACAGGCGGGCCACCACGCCACCGGCCGAGTAGCCGACGACGTCCACCGACGAGGCGCCGGTGCGGTAGAGCGCCGCCTGCGCCGCGGTGTCGAGCGCCCGGGCTTGCTGGTTCAGGTCGCCCTCGGCGCGGTCGGGCAGTGGCACCACGGTGACATCCCGGCCGGCCGCCCGCAGCCGGCCGGCCAGCATGGTGAGGCTGCTGGTCGCACCCCCGTAACCGGGCAGCAGCAGCACCGGGCCGGGCCGGTCCTGGGCCGCACCCACCGGACGGTGCGGGTCACTCCCCCGCCGGCCGACCAGCAGCACCCCGGCCAGCACCGCGAGCGCCAGCAGCACCACCAGCACGATCACCAGCCGGCGCCGGGCCGGGGCCAATCTCGGCCCGCGCCGGGCCGGCGGAGGAACAGTGCCGAACACCCCTTCATGGTGACGCAGATCGCTGAGGACGATCTTGGCCATTCGGCCGTCCGACCTTCTCGACGAGTGGTTCGATGGTCTTGTGGACGCCTGGTTGGTCTGGCTGATCCTCGCCGCGGTGCTCGCCGGGGCCGAGGCGCTGTCCCTGGACCTGGTGCTGATCATGCTGGCCGGCGGCGCGCTGGCGGGGTCCGTGACGGCCGGCCTCGGACTGCCGCCGGCGGTGCAGGTCAGCGTGGCGATCGCCGGCGCGCTGGCACTGCTGCTGGCGGTCCGTCCGGTGGCGAAACGACATCTGACCGTCGGACACCACCAGACCGGCACCGAGGCGCTGGTCGGCAAGGACGCGATCGTGCTCAGCCGGGTGGACGCCACCGGCGGCCGGGTGCGGTTGAACGGCTCGGAATGGTCGGCCCGCGCCTCCGACCACAAGCAGGTGATCGAGGCCGGCACCACCGTGCAGGTCATCGAGATCGCCGGTGCCACCGCGGTGGTCTGGGACAGCTCCCAGCAGCAGCGGTGAATCAACAATTCCCATAAGGAGAAGGCACAATGGACGCAGCTCTGATCGTCGCGCTGATCCTTGCGGTGCTGGTGATCGGGACGCTGCTGCGCAGCGTTCGGATCGTGCCGCAGGCCCGGGCCGGCGTGGTGGAACGGCTCGGCCGTTACACCCGCACCCAGGGCCCCGGCGTCGCGGTGCTGGTGCCGTTCGTGGACCGGATGCGACCGCTGATCGACTTGCGCGAGCAGGTGGTCAGCTTTCCGCCGCAGCCGGTGATCACCTCCGACAACCTGACCGTCGGCATCGACTCGGTCATCTACTTCCAGGTCACCGATCCGCGGTCGGCGACGTACGAGATCCAGAACTACATCCAGGCGGTCGAGCAGTTGACCATCACCACGCTGCGCAACGTGGTCGGAGCGCTGAACCTGGAGCAGGTGCTGACCAGCCGCGACAGCATCAACAGTCAACTGCGGGGCGTGCTGGACGAGGCCACCGGTCCGTGGGGCATCCGGGTGGCCCGAGTGGAGATCAAGGCGATCGAGCCGCCGCCGTCCATCCAGGACGCGATGGAGCAGCAGATGCGCGCCGACCGCAACAAGCGCGCGCTGATCCTGACCGCCGAGGGCCAGCGGGAGTCCGCGATCAAGACCGCGGAGGGACAGAAGGCCGCCCAGATCCTGGCTGCCGAGGGTGAGAAGACCGCCGCGATCCTGGCCGCCGAGGCCGACCGGCAGTCCCGGATCCTGCGTGCTGAGGGCGAGCGGGCCGCCCGCTACCTGAGCGCGCAGGGGCAGGCCAAGGCGATCGAGACCACCTTCAACGCGATTCACGCGGCCAAGCCGGATCCGGCGCTGCTGGCCTACCAGTACCTGCAGACCCTGCCCCAGATCGCCCAGGGCGACGCCAACAAGATGTGGATCGTGCCGAGCGAGTTCTCCAAGGCATTGGAGGGCTTGGCCGGGCTGGCCGGCGGCTCGGCTGGTGGCTCGGAATCCGGCACCGGGGTGCCGTCCTGGCTGACCGCCACCTCTACTGGTGGCACGGTTTCTGCCGAGAATGACGGAGGAATCTCGACCGACGGCTGGTTCGACTCCAACCTGCCGCCCGCCGCCAACCAGCCGGAGGCGGCCAACCTGCGCGCCTCGGACAACGACCCGGATACCGTGGCCGCGCACGAGGGGCTGCCCACCGAGCCGGTCGCGCTGCCGCCGGTGAACCTGACCCCGCCGACGAGCCCGAACTCCAGCGACCCGGAGTAACTACCGCTGCAGCACCTGGGCCCGTACCTCGCGATTGGTCGCCGCCTGCAGCAGCGCCGCGGAGATCCGGCTCAGGTCGGCGGTGCCGACCGCGGAGGCCAGCCCGCGGGCGGTGTGCGGCAGCCCGAACTGCTCGGCCGCCCGGGCCGCGCGGGAATCCAGGTACGGCTGCGCCCAGCTCCAGACCGCCTGCGCCTCGCGCAGGTAGATGGCCGCACCGAGCGGCCCGATGCCCGGGAACTCCTGGAGCAGTTCCGCCACCGGCTCAGCCTGGTAACCAGCCCGCTCGGCCAGCTTGCGCAGGTCGCCGGCGTACCGGTCGAGCAGCAACTGGGCGCCGGTCCCGAGCCGGGTCGCGGTGCTCTCGTCGTAGCGGCGGTAATGGCCGCGGCCGAGCGCGTCTACCCGGTCCTGCCAGCTGGCTCGCAGCATCCGCTGCGGGGTGGTGCAGCCGGCCGTGAACAGCTCGTGCGCCGCGGCTACCGCGATCGGGCTGCTGATCCGGGTGCTCAACAGCCCGGCCAGCACCAGGAGCTGGTACAGCGGCGCCGGCGTGTCGGCCAGCCGGATACCCGCCTGCCGGCAGTAGCTGGCGCCGGCCACCTTCAACAGCCGGCGGATGGTGTCGCGCTGCGCGGCCGCTGCCATGGGAGGGCCGGTGGTCAGGCGACCGGGTTGGCCCGCAGCGACCCGACCTCGTCAACCGCGCGCAGCTGCACCATGCCGTACCGGGTGCGGACCTGCCACTGGCGCTGCGGACGCACCGCCGGCCCGGCCACCACCGCGCCGTCCGAGAGCCGGAACCGGCTGCCGTGCCAGGGGCAGCTGACGCAGCCGTCGGCCACCTCGCCCTCGTGCAGCGGGCCACCGCGGTGAGTGCACCGGTCGTCCAGCGCGTACAGCTCCTCGCCGCTGCGTACCAGCAGCACCGGCACCCCGGCGACGTGCACCTGCATCGGCGCGCCGTCCAGCAGCTCCGCCTCGGCGACCGCGTCCTGCCAGTCCTGGGCGGCCGGCAGGAAGGCGGTGGTGTCGACCCCGACGCCGCGGGCGTAGACCAGGTGGCCGCCGAGCCAACCACCGGCGCTGAGCACCGTCGCACCGCCGAGCGCCAGGCCGGTGCCGAGCCACCGCCGATCGGCCCGCCGGGCCAGCCAGCTCGCGGTGTAACAGCTCAACGCGAGCAGGTTCGCACCTGCGTGCGCCAGGCCGACCCGGCGCTCGGCCCCGCTGGTGTACGCCCAGTCGCTGGCGCCGGTGGCCGCTGCCGGCAGTGCGCTGAGCAGCCCGAGGCCGGTCAGCCGCCGGGCCGCCGCAGCGTGCCGCTCGCCGGCCAGGTCCAGGGCGGTGGCCGCCACGAACGCGCCGATCGGCACCGTGACGACCGGCGGATGGGCCGGATGGCCGGACGGGCTGCCGCTGAGCAGCCCGCGCAGCCAGGACGGGCTGATCACCTTGCCGACCAGGTCGGCGATCCGGTCGGCCGGTCCATCCAGGGCGCCGGCGTGCTCGATCCGGTCCACCAGCCGATCGGCCAGTGCTGACAGTGCCTTCGGTGCCACCGGGCAACCTCACAGCTTCATCGCGCGCAGCTGGCAGTTCAGCAGGATTCGACCCTAACCCGCCGCCCCGGTCAGCCGCCATCGCGGCGGTACGTTGGACGGGCGGCGGCTGAGCAAGCAGCTCGAACCGAGCGTGGCGAGGGACGTGCGACGACGTGCGAATCGGTTACTTCTTGTCCTGCGAGGAATACACCCCGGCCGAACTGGTGGAACAGGCAGCCGCTGCCGAACGGGCCGGCTTCGAGGCGTTGTGGATCTCTGACCACTACCACCCGTGGAACGACGAGCAGGGCCAGAGCCCGTTCGTCTGGTCGGTGATCGGGGCGGTCTCGCAGGTGTGCCGGCTGCCGGTCACCACCGCGGTCACCTGCCCGACGGTGCGGATGCACCCGGCCGTGGTCGCCCAGGCTGCCGCCACCGCCAGCCTGCTGCTGGACGGCCGGTTCACCCTCGGCGTCGGCAGCGGCGAGGCGCTGAACGAGCACATCACCGGGGCGAACTGGCCGAGTGCGGACGTCCGGTTGGAGATGCTCGAGGAGGCGGTGGCGGTGATGCGCCAGCTCTGGACCAGCGACGATTTCGTCTACCACCGCGGGCGGCACTACACCGTCGAGGACGCCAAGCTCTACAGCCGGCCGGACACCCCGCCGCCGGTCTACGTCTCGGGCTTCGGGCCGAAGGCGGTCCAGCTGGCCGGACGGATCGGCGACGGCTTCGTCTGCACCATGCCGGACGCGGACCTGGTCAAGCAGTTCGCCGACGCCGGTGGCGCCGGCAAGCCCACCCAGGCCGGCTACAAGGTGTGTTGGGGCCCGGACGACGACACCTGCATCGACACCGCGCACCGGCTCTGGCGCAACTCGGGAGTGCCCGGCGAGCTGTCGCAGGTGTTGCCCAGCCCGAAGCACTTCGAGCAGGCCAGCCAGCTGGTGACCCGGGAGATGACGGCGGACTCGATCGCCTACGGTGCCGATCCGGACCGGCACCTGGACGCGTTCCGGCCGTTCGTCGAGGCCGGCTTCGACGAGATCTACATCTCCCAGATGGGGGGCAACTTGCCGGACACCTCCTACCGCGGCTTCTTCGACTTCTACGCCGAGCTGCTGCCGCGGCTGCGCGAGTTGGGCTGAGGGGCTACCGGCCGTCCCGGGCGGCCACGCTGCCCGGGACGCCGGTGAACACGTCCAGCCGGAAGTCCTCGTCGCGCAGCAGCACCACCCGCCGGCCGGGCAGCCCGGCGGCAAGCGCCTCATGCAGTTCGTCAGTGGCGATCGTCCTTTCAGCGAAAGGAGAAAGCCAGTGGCAGGCGAGCACCGTCCAGCCCTCGGCGAGCGACCCGGCCAGCCGTTCCACCAGCTCTTGCCAGCGGTCGGGCGGCAGGTAGTAGCCGAACTCGCTGAGCACCACCAGGTCGAACCGGCCGGCCGGCCACCCGTCCGGGACGGCTAGCCGCCGAGCCTCGGCGTGCCGGTGGCCGGCGAGCCGGGCGGCGGTCAGCTCCACCGCCCGGTCGGCCGCGTCGGCTGCCAGCAGCCGGTCGCATCGCTCGGCTAGCAGCTCACTGAGCGCGCCGGCCGCACACCCCGGCTCGAAGCAACTGCGGTATCGCGGTTGCGGCAGGCAGTCCAGCACCAGACGGCGTTTGCGTTGCTCGTAAAAGCCATTCTCGATCCGCCAGGGATCGTCCGAGCCAGCGTACAGCCGGCTCAGGTAGCCGAGATCCTGGTCAGCCACCGAACTGCACCTCGACGCCGTTCTGATCACGCACCGAGGTAGACCTCGGTGCGGCGGAGCCAGCGGGCCAGCGCCCAGCCGGGTAGCACCGGCGGCGCTCCGGTGCTGGAATCCTCCTCCAGTTGCGAGCTGAACTGGGCCACCGCCTGCCGTTTCGCCCGCAGCCCGGCGGTGCTCGGCGAGTAGAGCAACGGGTCGGCCGGCAGCAGCCCGTCGTCCGGGCCGGTCCAGTGCCAGCCCCAGATCGGCACCTGCCAGAGCGTCAGCCCGGGTCGCCGCAGCGCCAGCGCACCGGCCGCGGTGGCCTCGTGGTCGGGATGCCCGTCGAAGCGCCACGGCACCACCAGCACATCGCCGTCCCGCAGTTCCGCCGCCAACCCGTCCGACAGCTCCTGCGCGCTGACCTGACCGTCCGGCAGCCCGAGCTCGACCACCGGCTGTCGCCCGATTCCCAGGCATTGCAAGGCGGACTGCCGCTCGGCCCGGCGCTGCCGGACGAGCCTGTCGACCGGCCAGCGGGTCGAGCCGGGGTGGCTGGCGTCGCCGGCGGTGACCGCCACCAGCAGCAGCTCCCGACCGGCCGCGTGCGCGTCGTGCAGCAGCCCGCCGCAGCCGAGCGTCTCGTCGTCCGGATGCGGGGCCATCACCACCAGCCGGGAGCCGGGCGGCACCAGGGCGTCCAGACCGGTCGGGGTGCCGGTGCGCCAACCGGTCCAGCGCCGCCAGTCCTGCTCCGAGGTGCCGGTGCCGACGATCCGCCGGTCCGCGGCGGCTGGGCCGCCGGTCACAGCGCCCAACCCGGGTCGGCCGCCACCAGCCGGGCCAGCTCGGCCAGGTCCCGTTCGGCGTGGGTCTGCCGGATGAACACCGGCAGGTCGGCGAACTGCCGGGCCAGCCGCCGTTCGCGGCACAGCGGACCGGCCCCTAGCGCTCGGCCGGCGGCGTCGAGCACCAGTCGGGCGGTGCTGTCGGCGGCGGCCCGCAACCGCAACGCCGGTTCGGTGGCGACGGCGGCCGGATGGGCGTCCAGCCAGCCGGCGGTCTCGACCAGCAGCGCTCGCAGCGACCGCAGCGCGACGTCCACCGCGCCCAGGTGGGCCAGCAGGTGCGGGTCGTCCCGTTGACCCGCCCGGTCGGCCAGCGCGTCCGCCAGTGGCAGCGTGCCGCCGTACCAGCAGGCCGCGATGCCGCAGCCGCCGTGCCAGAACCCCGGCCGGTCCAGGTACTGCCCGGGCCGGCCGACCGGTTCGGCCGGCACCTCGTCGAAGTCGAGATCCGGGGTGCACACCCGGCCCATGCCGACCGCCTGCCAGACCGCCGGCTGGCATTCGATGCCGGGCTGGTCGAGCGCCACCGCGGCCAGTTGCTGGCGACCGTCCGGCAGCCAGCCGGTGACCAGCGCGTGGCTGATCAGGTCGGCGCCGGAGCACCACGCCTTACGGCCGGTGAGCAGCAGGCCGGCACCGGCCGGCCGGATCGCCAGCCGGGCCTGCGGCGGTTCGGCCGCCCAGACCGCCCACCGGGTGCCGGCAGCCACCGGGACGTCCAGCTCGGCCAGGATCGCCAGCGCGTCGGCGTGGCTCTCGAAGAGCTTGGCCAGCGACAGGTCCTCGGCGGCGACCGCGGCCAGCCCGCGCCAGCGCTCCAGGGTCTGCCCGCCAGCCGGCAACGGCAGTGCGGCGGCCGCCGGCGCGAGCTCGACGAATCGCCGGCCGAGAGCGTCCTCAGGAGACGTCATCGGCCACCTCTGCCAGCCCGGCCAGGTAGCCGGCGAACCCGGCCGGCGCCCGGCCATCCCGTCGCGCGCTGGTGGTGACCGGCAGGTCGGCCGCCCAGACCAGGGCGCACCCCAGCGCCTCCAGCCGGCCGATCAGGTCCACGTCCTCGTCCCGGTCCAGCGATGCGAACCCGCCGGCCCGCAGGTAACTGCTTGCGGTGAACGCCAGGTTGGCCCCGTGCTGGTGCCGGTGACCGAACTCGGGCCGGTACCGGGCGGCGAACCGGGCCGGCACCCCGGCCGGCTGGTCGGACCAGTCGAGCACCCGGACGGTGCCGATCACCGCCTCGGCGCCGCGCCGGGCGTGCGCCAACTGCCGGACGAGCCAGTCCGGCGGCACCTCGGAATCGGCGTCGGTGGTGGCAAGCCACAGCCGGTCGGCGGAGCCGGTGGCCAGCAACTCGGTCACCCCGACTGCCCGGGCCGACCCGACCCCCGGCTGCTGGCTCCGCACCGCCCGCACTCCCGCGTCTGCGAAGGACGCGACCACCCCGGCGCTGCCGTCGGTGCACCGGTCCAGCGCGACCACCACCCGCACCGGCACCGGCACCTGAGCGGCGGCCGCCAGCAGGCTGCGCAGGCAGCCGGGCAGCAACTGCTGCTCGTTGTGGGCCGGCACCACGATGCCTATCGAATCCGGGCCTATCGGATCCGGGATCGAGCCGACCGCGTCCGGGATCAACAGGGTTCCTCGCCAGGTCCCGCGACGCGCGCGCCGCAGCTGCCGGCTGGTGGCTGAGCCGTGCCATGAACGTACCGCAAACCGGAACTGGCGGGCGGCCGCTCAGCGGTCACTAGGATCGTTCGTACCGCCTGAACCCAGCCGGCGGCGCCGCCGCCCCTCGGCCGGGCGCGACCTCTAGGAGAACCATGCAGATCTGGCCCGGTACCGCCTACCCGCTGGGAGCAACCTACGACGGTTCCGGCACGAACTTCGCGCTCTTCAGCGAAGTGGCCGAACGGGTCGAGCTCTGCCTGTTCGACGCCGACGGCACCGAGACCCGGATCGAGCTGCCTGAGCGGGACGCCCTGGTCTGGCACGGTTTCATCCCCGGCATCGAGCCGGGCCAGCTCTACGGCTATCGGGTGCACGGCCCGTACGACCCGTCGGCCGGCCTGCGGTGCAACCCGAACAAGCTGCTGCTGGACCCGTACTCGAAGGCGATCGACGGTCATTTCGAGTGGAACCAGGCTCACTTCGGCTACAACTTCGGTGACGAGGACAGCCGCAACGACGACGACTCGGCCGCCACCATGCCGAAGTCGGTGGTGATCAACCCGTTCTTCGACTGGGGGGTGGACCGGCCGCCGAAGCGCTCGTACGCCGACTCGGTGATCTACGAGACGCACGTCAAGGGGATGACCCAGCGCCACCCCGGGGTACCGGACGAGCTGCGCGGCACCTACGCCGGCATGGCCCACCCGGCGATCATCGAGCATCTGCAGGCGCTCGGGGTGACCGCCATCGAGCTGATGCCGGTGCACCACTTCGCCAACGACTCCACCCTGCAGGACAAGGGATTGTCCAATTACTGGGGCTACAACACGATCGGCTTCCTGGCGCCGGACTCGAAGTACAGCTCGTCATCCACGCCGGGCGGCCAGGTGCAGGAGTTCAAGGCGATGGTGCGGGCGCTGCACGCCGCCGACATCGAAGTGATCCTGGACGTGGTCTACAACCACACCGCCGAGGGCAACCACCTCGGCCCGACGATCAGCTTCCGTGGCATCGACAACGCCGCCTACTACCGGCTGGTCGACGACGACCCCCGCTACTACATGGACTACACCGGCACCGGCAACAGCCTGAACGTCCGGCATCCCCACTCGCTGCAGCTGATCATGGATTCGCTGCGGTACTGGGTCACCGAGATGCACGTGGACGGCTTCCGGTTCGACCTGGCCGCCACCCTGGCCCGCGAGTTCTACGACGTCGACCGGCTGTCCAGCTTCTTCGAACTCGTCCAGCAGGACCCGACGGTCAGCCAGGTGAAGTTGATCGCCGAGCCCTGGGACATCGGCCCGGGCGGTTACCAGGTCGGCAACTTCCCGCCGCAGTGGACGGAATGGAACGGCAAGTACCGCGACACCGTCCGCGACTTCTGGCGCGGCGAGCCCGGCACCATCGGCGAGTTCGCCGCCCGGCTGACCGGCTCGGCCGACCTCTACGAGCACTCGGCCCGCCGGCCGGTCGCGAGCATCAACTTCGTCACGGCGCACGACGGGTTCACCCTGCGCGATCTGGTCTCCTACAACGAGAAGCACAACGAGGCCAACGGCGAGGACAACAACGACGGCGAGAGCCACAACCGGTCCTGGAACTGCGGGGTCGAGGGACCCACCGACGACGAGGCGGTGCTGGAGCTGCGGGCCCGCCAGCAGCGCAACTTCCTGGCCACCCTGTTCCTCTCCCAGGGCGTACCAATGATCTGCCACGGCGACGAGCTCGGCCGCACCCAGCTCGGCAACAACAACGGTTTCTGCCAGGACAACGAACTGACCTGGGTCGATTGGGACAACGCGGACGGGTCGCTGATCAACTTCACCAGGGTGCTCGGCGAGTTGCGGCACGCCCACCCGACCTTCCGCCGGCGGCGGTTCTTCGACGGTCGGCCGGTGCGCAGCAAGGAGGGCGGTCACCTGCCGGACATCGCCTGGCTGCGGCCGGACGGCAGCCTGATGGCCGAGGAGGACTGGGATTCCGGCTTCGGCCGGGCAGTCGCGGTGTTCCTGAACGGGCACGGCATTCCGGGCACCGACGAGCGGGGTGAGCCGATCACCGACGACTCGTTCCTGCTGTGCTTCTCCGCCGACGACGAGGACATCGACTTCACCGTCCCGGGTGACGGCGTCACCGGCGACTGGGAGGTGGTGCTCGACACCGCGCTGGCCGAGATCACCGAGCAGAAACCGCTGCATTCCGGCGAGACGGTCACCGTGCTGCCCCGCACCCTGGTAGTGCTGCGCCGGGTCGGCGGCTGATGGCCGCGCCGGCCTCGACCTACCGGCTGCAGATCCGCCAGCGGTTCCCGCTGGGAGCGGCCGCCGAGCTGACGGACTACCTGCGCGCGCTCGGCGCCGGCGCGATCTACCTCTCCCCGCTGTTGCAGGCCACGTCCGGCTCAGACCACGGCTACGACATCACCGACCACCGGCGGGTCGACCCGGAACGCGGTGGCGAGGACGGTCGGTTGGCCGCCGTCGAGTCCGCCCGGGCGCAGGGCCTGCAGGTGGTGGTCGACATCGTGCCGAACCACATGGGAGTGGCCGAGCCGGCGGAGAACGAAGCCTGGTGGCAACTGCTCAGCGGTGGGCCGGAGTCCGAGTACGCCGCCTGGTTCGACGTCGACTGGCAGGCCGGCGGCGGCAAGGTGCTGCTGCCGGTGCTCGGCGACGACTTCACCGACGACCAGCTCAGCCTGGTGGACGGCGAGCTGCGCTACTTCGAGCACCGGTTCCCGCTGGCGCCGGGCAGTTACCGCGACTCCGACTCACCGGCTGAAGTGCATGAGCGGCAGCACTACCGGCTGGTCGGCTACCGGGCCGCGGACACCGAGCAGAACTACCGCCGGTTCTTCGCGGTCACCGACCTGGCCGGGCTGCGGGTGGAGAACCTGCCGGTGTACCAGGCCAGCCATGCCGAGATCCTGCGCTGGGTGCAGACCGGCACCGTGGACGGCATCCGGATCGACCATCCGGACGGGCTGGCCAACCCGGCGGAGTACCTCGCCCGGCTGGCCGCCGACGCGCCGGACAGTTGGATCACCGTGGAGAAGATCACCGAGCCGGGCGAGCGGTTGCCCGCCGACTGGCCGGTGGCCGGCACCACCGGCTACGACGCCCTGGCCGAGGTGAACACGCTGCTCTACGACCCGGCCGCCGAGGCCGAGGCCAGCGACGCCTACTGCCGGCTGACCGGCGACCAGCGGGACTGGGCCGAGCACCTGGCCGCCGGCAAGCGGATGATCGCCGGGACCATCCTGCAGGCCGAGCTGCGCCGGATCTGCCGGGCGATCCGGCACGCCGCGCCGGACCTGTCAGCCGACGACGACACGGTGCTGGCGGTGCTCACCGAACTGGCGGTCGCCTTCGGCGTCTACCGCTCCTACCAGCCGGCCGGCGACGAGCACCTGGAACTGGCGATCAACCGGGCGCTGGACCGTCGTCCGGAGCTGGCCCAGGCGATCAAGGAACTCCGACCGCTGCTGGCCGGCGGCGACCGTGAGGTGACCGTCCGGTTCGAGCAGGCCACCGGCGCGATCATGGCCAAGGGCTGCGAAGACACCGCCTACTACCGGTACAGCCGGGCGATCGGGCTGAACGAGGTGGGGGGCGACCCGGGCCGGTTCGGCAGCACCGTCGCCGACTTCCACGCCGCCCAGGCCGAGCGGCTGCGGCTGCTGCCGGAGTCGATGACCACCCTGTCGACGCACGACACCAAGCGCAGCGAGGACGTCCGGGCCCGGCTGGCGGTGCTGCCCGAGCTGGGTGACCGCTGGTACGACGCCGCCGAGCGGCTGCTGGCCGCCGCGCCGGTGCCGAACCGGTCGTTCGGCTACCTGCTCTGGCAGACCTTCGTCGGGGCCGGCTGGATCGAGCGGGACCGGATGCACGCCTATGCCGAGAAGGCGATGCGCGAGGCCGCCGACGGCACCGGCTGGCGGGACGCCGACGAGGCGTTCGAGCGGGCGGTGCACGCCGCGGTGGACCAGGCCTACGACGACGACCGGCTGCACGCCGAGCTGGACGAGCTGGTCCGGCTGGTGGAGCCGTACGGCTGGTCGAACAGCCTGGCCGGCAAGCTCATCCAGCTGACCATGCCCGGGATTCCGGACGTCTACCAGGGCACCGAGCTGTTCGACTACTCGCTGGTCGACCCGGACAATCGGCGTGACGTCGACTTCGAGCTGCGCCGGCAACTGGTGACCGCCACTGCGGCAACGCCGTCCGAGGGCATGGCGCCGCCGCCGCTGGACGGCACCGGCGCGGCGAAGCTGTGGCTGGTGCGGCAGGCGCTCACCGTGCGCCGGGACCGTCCCGACCTGCTCACCGGCTACCAGCCGCTGACCGCCACCGGGCCGGCCGCCGAGAACCTGGTCGGCTTCGACCGCGGCGGCCTGATCACGGTCGCCACCAGGCTGCCGTACGCGCTGGCGCAGGCCGGCGGCTGGCGGGACAGCGAGCTGGCGCTGCCGGCCGGTTCATACCTGGATCTGCTGTCCGGCACGCCACATTCCGGCCCGGTGCTGGTCGCCGACCTGCTCGCCCGCTACCCGGTAGCGTTGTTGGCGCCGGCCTGAGCGAGCAGGCGAGCGGCAGTCACAGCAGGGGCAGGCACCGCATGCGTCCGTCCGTATGGGCACCCGACCGGCAGCGCGTCCGCGCGATCGTGAACGGCGATACCGTCGAGCTGGAACGCGACCGGGACGGCTGGTGGCGGTTGCCGGTCCACCTGGCACCGGGCAGCCGGTACGGCTACCTGCTCGACGACGCCGACCAGCCGCTGCCGGACCCGCGTTCGTACCGGCTGCCGGACGGGGTGCACGGGCTCACCGAGGTCTACGACCAGCAGGCCCACCAGTGGTCGGACGGCGACTGGGCCGGCCGGGAGCTGGCCGGTGCGGTGATCTACGAGCTGCACATCGGCACCTTCACCCGCGGCGGCACCCTCGACTCGGCGATCGAGCGGCTCGACCACCTGGTGGAGCTGGGCATCAGCCACGTCGAACTGCTGCCGGTGAACGCCGTCAACGGCATCTGGAACTGGGGCTACGACGGGGTCGGCTGGTACGCGGTGCACGAGCCGTACGGCGGCCCGGACGCGCTGAAGCGGTTCGTCGACGCCTGCCACCGGCGCGGCCTGGCGGTGATCCTGGATGTGGTCTACAACCACCTCGGCGCCAGCGGCAACTACCTGCCCGAGTTCGGGCCGTACCTCAAGCAGGGCCGCAACACCTGGGGCGACCTGGTCAACCTGGACGGTGACGGCAGCGCTGAGGTGCGCCGTTACATCCTGGACAACGCGACCGGTTGGCTGCGGGACTTCCACCTGGACGGGCTGCGGCTGGACGCGGTGCACGCGCTGCACGACACGTCCGACACCCACCTGCTGGCCGAACTGGCGGCCGAGGTGGCCGAGCTGAGCAAGGAGATCGGCCGGCCGCTGCCGTTGATCGCCGAGTCCGACCTCAACGACCCGACCCTGATCACCCCTGTCGAACAAGGGGGTTACGGGCTGACCGGGCAGTGGGACGACGACGTGCACCACGTGCTGCACGCGATGCTGTCCGGTGAGCGGCACGGCTACTACGCCGACTTCGGGTCGCTGCCCAGCCTGGCCAAGGTGCTCACCCGGGCCTTCTTCCACGACGGCACCTACTCCTCGTTCCGCGGCCGCGACCACGGCCGGCCGGTGGACCCCGCCAGCACGCCGGGCTGGCGGTTCGTGGTGTTCCTGCAGGACCACGACCAGGTCGGCAACCGGGCGGCTGGCGACCGGCTGCCCGAGGTGGTCTCCCCCGGCCTGCTGCGGGTCGGCGCGGTGCTGCTGCTCACCTCGCCGTTCACCCCGATGCTCTGGATGGGCGAGGAGTGGGCGGCCGGCACCCGGTGGCCGTTCTTCACCTCGCACCCCGAACCGGAGCTGGGTGAGGCCGTCAGCCAGGGCCGGCTGCACGAGTTCGCCGACCACGGCTGGGACACCGACGCGATGGTCGACCCGCAGTCGCCGGCCGCCTACCAGCAGGCGATCCTGAACTGGGCCGAGCCGCTGGCCGCCGGCCACCGCGAGATGCTCGAGCTCTACCGCCGGCTGATCCGGCTGCGGGCGACCGAACCGGACCTGGCCGACCCCCGGCTCGACCGGGTCACCGTCGACTACGACGAGGACCGGCGCTGGCTGCGGATCGGCCGGGGTGGCTTACGGGTGCTGGCCAACCTCAGCGACCAGCCGCAACTGGTGCCGTTGGACGGCTCAGCAGCCGGCGTCGAGTTGGCGACCGGGGACGCGTCGGTGACCGAGGCCGGGGTGGAGCTCTCCGCCGAGTCGGCGGCCATCGTCCGGCTGGCCTGACCGCTGCCGATGTTCGATCCCGGTGAGCCGCTGCCGGTTCTGGCAGACTCGACAAGGTTGGCCGGTCCAGGACGGGCCGGGTGGGGGACGACGGTGCGCCGAGCAACCGAGATAGGGAGATCGTGGTGAACCAGCCGTTGCCTACCCGGGACCCCGAGTGGTTCAAGCGCGCGGTGTTCTACGAAGTGCTGGTCCGGGGGTTCTACGACTCCAACGGTGACGGCACCGGCGACCTGCGCGGCCTGCAGGAGCGGCTGGACTACCTCCAGTGGCTCGGCATCGACTGCGTCTGGCTGCCGCCGTTCTTCCCGTCCCCGCTGCGCGACGGTGGCTACGACGTCGCCGACTACTGCGGTGTGCTGCCGGAGTTCGGCACCATCGACGACTTCCGGGACTTCCTCGACGCCGCCCATGAGCGGGGCATCCGGGTGATCATCGACTTCGTCATGAACCACACCTCGGACGCCCACCCGTGGTTTCAGGCCTCCCGTACCGACCCGGATGGTCCGTACGGCGACTTCTACGTCTGGGCCGACGACGACACCCGCTACCCGGACGCCCGGATCATCTTCGTCGACACCGAGCCGTCGAACTGGACCTTCGACCCGGTGCGCAAGCAGTACTTCTGGCACCGGTTCTTCGCCCACCAGCCGGATCTGAACTTCGACAACCCGGCGGTGTGCGAGGCGATTCTCGACGCGATCCGGTTCTGGCTCGACATGGGCATCGACGGCTTCCGGCTGGACGCGGTGCCGTACCTGTTCGAGCGGGACGGCACCAACGGCGAGAACCTGCCGGAGACCCACGAGTTCCTCAAGCGGCTGCGCAAGGAGGTGGACGACAACTACCCGGACCGGGTGCTGCTGTGCGAGGCGAACCAGTGGCCGGACGACGTGGTGCAGTACTTCGGCGACTTCTCGGTCGGCGGCGACGAGTGCCACATGGCGTTCCACTTCCCGGTGATGCCGCGGATCTTCATGGCGGTCCGCCGGGAGAGCCGCTACCCGATCTCGGAGATCCTGGCCCAGACACCGGCCATTCCGGACACCTGCCAGTGGGGCATCTTCCTGCGCAACCACGACGAGCTGACCCTCGAGATGGTCACCGACGAGGAGCGCGACTACATGTGGGCGGAGTACGCCCAGGACCCCCGGATGAAGGCCAACATCGGCATCCGCCGCCGGCTGGCCCCGCTGCTCGACAACGACCTGAACCGGATCGAGCTGTTCACCGCGCTGCTGCTCTCGCTGCCCGGCTCGCCGGTGCTGTACTACGGCGACGAGATCGGCATGGGCGACAACATCTGGCTGGGCGACCGGGACGGCGTCCGCACCCCGATGCAGTGGACGCCCGACCGCAACGCCGGTTTCTCCAACTGCGACCCGGGCCGGCTGTACCTGCCGGTGAACCTGGACTCGATCTACGGCTACCAGGTCACCAACGTCGAGTCGCAGACCCGCAACACCTCGTCGCTGCTGCACTGGACCCGCCGAATGATCCTGCTGCGCAAGGCGAATCCCGCTTTCGGGCTGGGCAGCTTCAGCGACCTGGGCGGCTCCAACCCGTCGGTGCTGTCGTTCGTTCGCGAGTTCGGTGACGACATCGTGCTGTGCGTCAACAACCTGTCCCGGTTCCCGCAGGCGGTCGAGCTCGATCTGCGCCAGTGGGAGGGCGCCGAGCCGATCGAGATGACCGGCGGCAGCCACTTCCCGGCGATCGGCGAGCTGCCGTACCTGCTGACCCTGGCCGGGCACGGCTTCTACTGGCTGCGGATCCCAGCCCACCAGATCCGGGGTGGCTCGGGGCTGCCGGCCAGCGAGGGCGCCGAGCCGTCCGAGCCGGTTCCCGGCTCGCCGGAGGAAGCGCTCGCCGACGAGCGGCAGATCGCCCGGTCCGAGCAGGAGGCCCGGAACCCGGATTTCGAGGGGACCGGCCTGGCCGGCGGTTCCGATCACAACGAGCCGTCGGCGTTACCGCCGACTGGTGCGGAGGGAGGCAACGCGTGAAGGTCGACGCGTCGGAAATCACCAGGGTGCTGACCGACTGGTTGGTCCAGCAGCGTTGGTTCGCGGGCAAGTCCCGGGAGCACACGGTGACCGCAAGACTGCTCACGACGTTGACCGACAAGCCGTACCCGGTGCAGCTCTGGCTGGCCGACGTGCAGTACCCCGAGGCCTTGGAGCACTACCAGGTTCCGCTGGTGCTGCGCACCGAGGCGGCCGAGCAGCTGAGCCACGCCTTCGTCGGCGCGGTCGCCGACACCGAGGGCGGCAGCCCGATCTCGCTCTACGACGCGCTGCACGACAAGGAGGTCACCGGCTACTGGCTGGCCGGCATCGCCGACCAGTCGAGGACCGACGGCGTCGAGTTCCACCGGCTGGTCGAGCCCGCCGAGATCCCGGTCGACCAGGCCAGCCTGGCGCTGACCGCCGAGCAGTCGAACACCTCGCTGGTCTTCGGTGACGCGGCGATCATGAAGGTGTTCCGCCGGCTGGAGCCGGGCCTGAACCCCGACATCGAGATCCACGCCGCGCTGGCCGAACTGGGCGGCCGGCACCTGGCCCGGCTGCTCGGCTACGTGACCGCCGAGATCGACGGCGAGCTGTGGAGTCTCGCCATGCTGCAGGAGTTCATGACCACCGCCACCGACGGCTGGCAACTGGCCACCAACAGCGTGCGCGACCTGATGGCCGAGGCCGACCTGCACGCCGACGAGGCCGGCGGGGACTTCGCCGGCGAGTCGCACCGGTTGGGGGTCGCGACCGCCGAGGTGCACGCCGACCTGGCCGCCGCGTTCGGCACCTCGCTGCTCAGCCGGGACGAGCTGGCGCAGCGGGCCGCCGCGATGAACCTGCGGCTGGACGCCGCCCTGCTGGAGGTGCCGCAACTGGCCGAGGTGGAGGCAGGCCTGCGCCAGGCGTACGCCGACTTCGCCGGGCTGACCCTGCCGGTGACCGCGCAGCGGATCCACGGTGACCTGCACCTGGGGCAGGTGCTGCGCACCTCGCACCGCTGGGTGGTGCTGGACTTCGAGGGCGAGCCGGCCAAGTCGATCGCCGACCGGCAGGCGGCCGACTCGCCGCTGCGGGATGTCGCGGGCATGTTGCGCAGCTTCGACTACGCCGCCCGGCACCAGCTGATCGACATCGGCAGCACCCCGCAGACCGAGTTCCGGGCCAACGAGTGGGCCGAACGGAACCGGACCGCGTTCTGCGCCGGCTACGCCGAGGCGGGCGGCGCGGACCCGGCCGAGGCAGCCGCGCTGCTGCGCGCCTTCGAGGCCGACAAGGCCGTGTACGAATCCGTCTACGAGACCCGCAACCGGCCGCACTGGCTGCCGATCCCGCTGGCCTCGCTGCACCGGCTGGCCCAGCCGGCATGACCGCTGCGGACGAACCAGGCTCCGGCAACGATCTGAGGAGTCCCACCGGCAACGGAGGAACTGGAGGAGAGATGACCGAGGCAAAGACCGCGCACCCGTCCCGGACCGAGCTGGACCACCTGGTCGGCGGCGACCACAGCCAGCCGCACGCCGTCCTGGGTGCGCACCCGCTGGACGGCGGCCGCACCGCGATCCGCACCCTGCGGCCGGACGCCGACTCGGTCAGCGTGGTGATCGGCGGCAAGCGCCATTCGCTGGAGAAGCTGCACCCGAACGGGGTGTTCGGCACCGTGCTCGACACCGAGCCGAAGGACTACCGGCTCGAGGTCAGCTACGGCGAGCACACCGTGATCGTCGACGACCCGTACCGCTACCTGCCGACCCTCGGCGAGCTCGACCTGCACCTGATCGGCGAGGGCCGGCACGAGGAGCTGTGGCAGGTGCTGGGCGCGCACGTGCGCACCTACGACGGACCGGCCGGCCCGGTCACCGGCACCTCGTTCGCGGTCTGGGCGCCGAGCGCCCGCGGCGTCCGGGTGATCGGCGACTTCGACTACTGGGTGGGCACCGCCTACCCGATGCGCTCGCTGGGCTCGTCCGGCGTCTGGGAGCTGTTCGTGCCGGGCATCGGCGACGGCACCAAGTACAAGTTCCAGATCCTCGGCGCCGACAGCCAGTGGCGCGAGAAGGCCGACCCGATGGCGTTCGCCACCGAGGTGCCGCCGGCCACCGCCTCGGTGGTGTTCACCAGCCAGCACGAGTGGCAGGACGAGGAATGGCTGGCGCACCGGGCCAGCACCTCCTGGCACGCCGCGCCGATGTCGATCTACGAGGTGCACCTGGGCTCCTGGCGGATGGGCCTGAGCTATCGGGACCTGGCCTCGCAGCTGGTCGACTACCTGCGCGAGACCGGCTTCACCCACGTGGAGTTCCTGCCGGTCTCCGAGCACCCGTTCGGCGGCTCCTGGGGTTACCAGGTGTCGTCGTACTTCGCGCCGACCTCCCGGTTCGGCAACCCGGACGAGTTCCGCTACCTGGTTGACCGGCTGCACCAGGCCGGCATCGGCGTGATCGTGGACTGGGTGCCGGCGCACTTCCCGAAGGACGCCTGGGCGCTGGCCCGGTTCGACGGCACCCCGCTCTACGAGCACGCCGACCCGCGGCGGGGCGAGCAGCCGGACTGGGGCACCTACGTCTTCGACTTCGGACGTTCCGAGGTGCGCAACTTCCTGGTGGCCAACGCGCTGTACTGGTTCGAGGAGTTCCACATCGACGGGCTGCGGGTGGACGCGGTCGCCTCGATGCTCTACCTCGACTACTCCCGCAAGGCCGGCGAGTGGCTGCCGAACCGGCACGGCGGCCGGGAGAACCTGGAGGCGGTCGCCTTCCTGCAGGAGATGAACGCGACCGTCTACAAGCGGGTGCCGGGCGCCATCACCGTGGCCGAGGAGTCGACGTCCTGGCCGGGCGTCACCCGCCCGACCCACCTGGGCGGCCTGGGCTTCGGCTTCAAGTGGAACATGGGCTGGATGCACGACACCCTCGGCTACATCCAGCACGACCCGGTGCACCGGCAGTACCACCACCACGAGATGACCTTCTCCATGGTGTACGCCTACTCCGAGAACTTCGTGCTGCCGTTCAGCCACGACGAGGTGGTGCACGGCAAGGGTTCGCTGGTGAACAAGATCCCCGGCGACCGGTGGCGGCAACTGGCCACGCTGCGCGCGCTCTACGCCTACATGTGGGCGCACCCGGGCAAGCAGTTGCTGTTCCAGGGGTCCGAGTTCGCCCAGGGCGCGGAGTGGAGCGAGGGCCGGTCGCTGGACTGGTGGCTGCTGGACGCGCCGGACCACGCCGGCGTGCAGCGGACGGTCAGTGACCTGAACCGGCTCTACCGCGAGAACCCGGCGCTGTGGTCGCAGGACACCGACCCGGCCGGCTTCGGCTGGATCGACGCCAACGATGCGGGCGGCAATGTCTTCTCGTTCATGCGGTGGGGCACCGACGGTTCGGTTCTGGCCTGCATCGCCAACTTCTCGGCCGCACCGCACGAGGACTACCGGCTCGGCCTGCCCAAGCAGGGCCGGTGGACCGAGGTGCTCAACACCGACGCCGAGCTGTACGGCGGTTCCGGTGTCGGCAACCTCGGCGCGGTGGTCGCGGACGGCCCGGGCTGGCATGGCCAGCCGACCTCGGCCTCGGTACGCGTCCCGCCGCTGGGCGCGATCTGGCTGAAGTACGAGGGCTGACCTCTTAGCTGCCATCTGTCACCGAACCTGACTGGGTTTTGCACGCCCTGGCGAGCAGAATCCAGTCGGGTTCGCTGGCCGGGCCACCGATCGCGCCGGTTCGGTCACCCACAGTCACTCAAGTCCCGATTCTCCTGGTCGATCAGTTACTAAAAGTTATCGCCTCGGAGGATCTCTTCATGTCTCGTGCAGTCCGTTCCGCCACTGTCGGCACCGCTTTCCTGCTCGCCTGCGGCCTGATGGCCACCAGCAGCCCCGCTTTTGCGACCGGCAAGGGCCATGCCGCGCCTGCGACCCACAGTCATTCCAAGCCGGCCACGCACGGCCGCACCCACGAGCGGCCGGCCCCGCACAAGTCGGTGGACAAGCTGGCGGGGGTGCGGCGGGGCGCGACGAACGCGCTGGCCGCGAGCACCTCCCGGGTGAAGCGGGTCGCGGCGGCCGAGGCGGCGTCGACGGCGCTGTCCGCGGACGACAAGACCGCGCTGGCCACGGCGACCACCGCCGACCTGGCCGCGCTGGCGACCGACGCCCAGGCGATCGCATCCGCCACCTCGACCAAGGCGATCCTGGCCGCCGCCCAGTCCGGGCTGGCCACCGCCCTCGGCGCTGACCTGCAGTACCGGGTCGTCCTGGCCGCATCGAAGGTTCAGGCCGAGGCCGACTCGCTGACCGCCGACGCCGCCACGCTGGACGAGCAGGCTTCGACCCTGGCCGCAGGCGGCACCGACGTCAGCACGGTGACCACGCCGCTGGCCGATCTCGCCAGCCAGGTCGACCAGGCCGAGACCGGCGCGGCGAGCGCCCGGACCGCGGCCCTGGCGCTGCCGGCTGCGCCGAGCGCGACCCAGCTGCACAGCGCTGGCACCGCCGTCCACGACGCCCTGGACACCGCCGAGTCCGCCCTGACGGCTGGGGCGGCGGACCTGACCGCGGCCAGCACCGCGCTTTCCGCCCTGCAGTCCCCGACTCCCTGACCGGAACCGTGATGGGTTTCGGTCGCCATGGCGATCGAAACCCATCACGGTTGCGTGCTGGCCGGACGAACAGCCGGCAGGAATAGTGGTGGCGTCTCCCCGGTTGTGTGGCATAGTTGCGCACGCAACAACATAGGAGGATGAGATGGCTGCCGTTACCGCTGACACCCTGACCCTGCCCCGGGTGACCGGCGCCGGTCTGGGTGACGTCGAACGTCCGGTGCTTGCGGTGTCCACCGCGCCGGCCGGCTTCGAGGGCGAAGGGTTCCCGGTACGCCGGACGATGGCCGGCATCAACTACGCCTACCTCGACCCGTTCATTATGATGGACCACATGGGCGAGGTGGACTACGCCACCGGTGAGCCCAAGGGCACCAACTGGCACCCGCACCGCGGCTTCGAGACCGTGACGTACCTGATCGAGGGCCAGTTCATTCACCAGGACACCCACGGTGGCGGTGGCGTGATCACCGAGGGCGCCACCCAGTGGATGACCGCCGGCGCGGGCCTGCTGCACATCGAGACGCCGCCGGAGCGGCTGGTCGAGGCCGGCGGCCTGTTCCACGGCTTCCAGCTGTGGGTGAACCTGCCGGCCAAGGACAAGTTCCTGGCGCCCAAGTACCAGGGCATCGAGTCGGGCCAGATCACCCTGCTCGCCTCGGCCGACGGCAGCTCGCTGCTGCGGGTGATCGCCGGTGACGTGGACGGCCACCGCGGCCCGGGCAGCACCCACACGCCGATCACCCTGCTGCACGCCTCGGTACGTCCGGGCACCCAGCTGTCGTTGCCCTGGCAGCCGACCTACAACGCGCTGGCGTACGTGATGGCGGGGGCGGGCACCGTCGGCCCGGACGCCCAGCCGATCCACGCCGGCCAGCTCGCGGTGTTCGGCGCCGGCGACCGGCTGACCATCGCCGCCGACGAGCGGCAGGACAGCCGCACCAGCGCGCTCGAGGTGATCCTGCTCGGCGGCGAGCCGATCCGGGAGCCGATGGTGCACTACGGCCCGTTCGTGATGAACACCCGGGTGGAACTGCAGCAGGCGCTGCAGGACTACCAGTCCGGCCGGCTCGGCATCATCCCGCCGGACGCGATCATGCCGCACGTGCCGACCGGGCAGCGCAGCCCGCTGGAGGACTGAGCCTTAGCCCAGAGACGTGACGAAGGGGCCGCCTGCCAGGGCGGCCCCTTCGCCGTTGCACCAGGCCGGGACGGGTAGGTCGCTATCGCCCCGGCGGCATGCCCTCCGACACCGAGCCCGAGTCGACCAGCGCACGCCGCAACATCCGGATCTCCTCACGCAACTCGTGGATGTCCTGCTGGGTGGCGTGCGCGGACTGCTGCTCGATCTCCTTGACCCGGTCGATCAACCAGGACGCGATCGACGCGGTGACCACGCCCAACAGGGCAATGCCCGCCAGCATCAGCCCGACGGCGACGAACCTACCCTCGGTGCTGATCGGATAGTGATCCCCGTAGCCGACCGTGGTGACCGTGCTCAGCGCCCACCACAGGGCGTCGCCGATGGTCGTGATGTTGGCGTTCGGCGCGCGCCGTTCGGCGTCCAGCACCGCCAGCGCAGCACAGAGGACGAGCAAGGCCGCCGAACCGGCGACGTAGGCGGCGATCCGTCCCCGCAGGCTGTCGGTCGCCTGCCGATTGAGGATCTTGAGCAGCTGGACCAGCCGGAGCAGTCGAAGCGGCCGCAACACCGGCAAGGCGATCATCGCCAGGTCCGGCACATGGCGTCCGACATATCGCCAACGCTGTTCTGCGAGCAACACCCGAACCAGGTAATCGATCGCGAACATGGCCCAGACGATCTGATCGGCGACGACGCAGGCCGATCGCCAGTCCCTACCGATCTGACGGTCGAGGATGGGAACCGCGTAGGCCACGAGGAACAGCACCGCCGCCACCGCGAGGGGCGCCCCGGCCCGCCGTTCCCAACTCTCCGGCGTCAGCCGCTTCGCGCTCTCGAACACGCCGCGATGATGGCACGCAGCGCCGACAGCCGAGGCGATTCCCCTGGCGCGGGGTCGCGCCAGCCCTTAGAACAGCGCGTTGGCCAGGCTGCGCCGGGCCGGTCCGACTCGCGGGTCGTCCGGGCCGAGCAGCTCGAAGTACTCCACCAGCCGGTCGCGCACCGGGTCCCGGTCGTCGCCGCGCAGCCGCCGGACCAGGCCGATCAACCGCTCGAACGCCGCGTCAACCCGGTTCTCGGCCAGCTCGGCGTCGGCCGCCGCCAGTTGCAGCGCGACGTCATCCGGAGCGGCCGAGGCCTGCGCCACCGCATCGGCCGGCAGCTCGGCCAGCCGCTCCAGCAGCGCCACCTGACGCAGCGCCAACTGCGCCTCGACGTTGGCCGGCTCGGCGTTCAGGATCGCCTGGTAGCGCTCGGTGGCCAGCGCGTAGTTGCCGTCTTGCAGAGCCTGCTCCGCGGCACTGAACCGCTCGTCCTCCGGCGGCGCGGCCGCCTGCTCCCCGTCGGCCGGCGCGTCGGTCGGGCCGGACAGCCCTGCCTGCTCAGCGGCCTGCAGAAGCGCACCGATGAATTCGCGCACCTGCGACTCGGGCAGCGCGCCCTGGAAGCCGGGTACCAGTTGGCCGCCGAGCACCGCGTAGACCACCGGGATGCTCTGCACCTGCAGCATCTGGGCGATCCGCTGGTTGGCCTCGATGTCGATCTTGGCCAGCACCCAGGCGCCCGCCGACTCGTTTGCCAGCTTCTCCAGGATCGGCGACAGCTGCTTGCACGGCTGGCACCAGTCCGCCCACAGGTCCAGCACCACCGGCACCTGGAACGACCGGTCGAGCACCTCGGCCTGGAAGTTCGCCTCGGTCGCGTCGATCACGTAGCTGCCGCCGGACGGCGGCGGGGCGGTCGCCGCCCGGGCCGCGGCCTCGGACCGGGCCTTCACCGCGGCCAGGTCCACCGCGCCGGACATGGCGGCCAACGCCGAGGACGACGGCGCAGGAGCGGGACGGGACGAGCGACTACCACCAGGACGCATGGTCGTCATTTTTCCAGGTCGCGGTCCGGTCAACCACCACCGGGCAGCCGTCTCACCGCGCGCGTCGCGACCGGCACCGATACGATGCAGGCGCTTTGACCGATTTGAGCGACCTATCACGTCTGGGGGACATCATGAAACTCGGAAAGGCCAGCCGGCGAGTGACCGCGGCGGCGCTGGCTCTCGTCGCCAGCGCCGGCCTGGCGGTCGGCAGCGCGGCGCCGGCGAGCGCGGTGACCAATCCGGACCGCGGTGCCTGCGATGACGGAACCGGATCCATCCCGCCGGGGGCCTGGGTTCGCGACCCGAACGACCTCGGCAGTGAGGTCATGTACCTCACCCACTACGGCTACAACGGCTCGCAGGACCACTTCTACATCGAGGGCGAGTTCTACCACAACAACGCCCACTGGTACACGGGCTACGGCTACGACGTCGACAACGGCCTGAAGCGGTACGGCGCCGTGCTCGACTCCTGGATCGCCAAGTCCACCGGCGGCTGCTGGTACTGACCGCCCTTTCGCAGAAAGGACAATCCCCATGATCACCAAAGCACGCGCGATCGCGCTGGCCAACGCGGTCACCCTCGCCGGCGGCCTGCTGCTGGCCGGATCCGGCCCTGCCTCGGCCAACAGCGGCTACCCGGTCTGCGTCAACGCCGGAACGCCGGTGAAGACCGGGCCGACCGGCACCACGATCTACACGATGAGCAGCACCGAGGCTTGGCACGTCTACACCGAAGAGGCCAACCAGTGGACGCAGGGCTATGTCAGCCGGACGAATCCGCTGATCCGGGGCTGGGTGTGGGGTGGCCACTTCGACTACACCCGCACCCCCTATGACACCTCCGACGGCGGCAACGCCTGCCCGTGACCTCGGCGGGGTGGGCCGACCTCCGTCAGCCCACCCCGGCCGGCTACTTGACCGCGTCGGTCAGTTCGGCGATCTGCCCGTTGGTCAGCCGGACGCCCGCCGCGGCCACGTTCTCCTCCAGGTGGGCGACCTTCGAGGTGCCCGGGATCGGCAGCATCACCGGCGACTTGGCGAGCAGCCAGGCCAGCGCGACCTGACCCGGAGTGGCACCGGTCGCCTGCACCACGTGATCCACCGGGCCGCCTGGCTTGGCCAGGTCGCCGGCCGCGATCGGGAACCACGGGATGAAGCCGATGCCCTGCTGCTCGGCGTAGTCGAGCACGTCCTCGGACTGCCGGTTGGTCAGGTTGTAGAGGTTCTGCACGGTGACGATCTCGGCCGTCTCGGCGGCCTCCTTCAACTGCTCGACGGACACCTCCGAGACGCCGATCGCGCCAACCTTGCCCTCGTCCTGCAACTTCTTCAGCTCACCGATCTGGTCGGCCACCGGCACCTCGGGGTCAATCCGGTGCAGCTGCAGCAGGTCCAGCCGGTCGACTTTGAGCCGGCGCAGCGAGAGTTCGGCCTGCTGCCGCAGGTAGGCCGGCCGACCGACCGGCACCCACTCGTCCGGGCCGGTGCGGGTCAGGCCGGCCTTGGTGGCGATGAACAGCTCGTCCGAGTACGGGTGCAGCGCCTCGGCGATGATCTCCTCGCTGATGCCCGGGCCGTACGAGTCGGCGGTGTCGATGAAGTTGACGCCTAGTTCGATGGCCCGCCGCAGCACCGCGATCGCCTCGGCCCGGTCGGCCGGCTCACCCCAGATGCCGGGGCCGGTGATGCGCATGGCGCCGAAGCCGAGCCGGTGGACGGTGCGGCCGGCGATCTGGAAGGTGCCGGACCCGGCGGCGTTGACAGTGCTCTCGGACACGAGGACTCCTCAATCTGCAAGTACGTTTTCTGCTCCCTTCCATGTGTACTCGGCTGCTCCGACAGGAATGGCAGCCACCCGAGCGCACCGCAGCACAGCCGGGTCAATCGGATTGCGCCGCCCGGCAGGATGCAGGCATGGAGCTGATTCGGCCGCCCGCCCTGAAACCGGGTGACACCGTCGCCATCGTCTCGCTGTCATCCGGCCTGGCCAGCCTGATGCCGCACCGGTACGCGGCCGGCAAGCGCCAGCTCGCCGAGACGTTCGGCTTCACCGTGGTCGACGCCCCGCACGCCACCGCGGACGCCGGCTGGCTGCGCGACCACCCGGAGGCCCGGGCTGCGGACCTGCACTGGGCGCTCGAGAATCCCGAGGTTGCCGGCATCGTCAGCGCGATCGGCGGCAACGACTCGATCCGGCTGCTGCCGCACCTCGACCTGGACCTGATCCGCCGGCATCCCAAGGTGTTCACCGGCTACTCCGACAACACCATCCAGCACCTGGTGCACCGGCAGGCCGGGGTGGCGTCGTTCTACGGCATGTCGCTGCTGGCCACCGCCGCCGAGAACGCCGGCATGCACTCGTTCACCATCGAGTCGTTTCGCCGGACGGTGATGTCCACCGAGCCGGCCGGCGAGCTCGCCGCGGCTCCCGAGTGGACCGAGCAGCGGCTGGACTGGCGCGACCCGGGCCTGCAGGACGAACGCCGGCTCTGGATGCCGAACTACGGCTGGCTGTGGCTGCAGGGCGAGCAACCGGTGACCGGACCGGTGATCGGCGGCTGCCTGGAGAGCCTGGATATGGCCCTGGGCAGCTCGATCTTCCCGCCGCTGACGGCTTTCGAAGGTGCGGTGCTGCACCTGGAGGTGTCGGAGGAGAAGCCGCCGATCGAGCAGATCACCCACTGGCTGCGGGGCTTCACCGCGATGGGGGTCACCGAGCGGATCGCCGGGCTGCTGTTCTCCCGGCCGGAGGACCGCAGCCTGCGGGAGACCCTGGAGCTGTACGCGGCGGTGAAGCAGGAGCTGGCCGATGCCGGCCGGCCGGACCTGCCGTTCGTGGCGAACCTGGACTTCGGGCACTCCTGCCCGATGGGCCTGCTGCCGCTCGGCGCCCGGCTGACGGTCGACCCGGTGCACAAGCGGATCTCGATCGACGAGCCGGCGGTCAGCTGAGGCAGAAACCTCAACTGAGGCAGAAACGCTCAGCCGAGTCCAAAGCTCTCAGCCGGTGAAATCGCCTGCGTCCACTCGCAGCCGGCGCAGGATGCCGAACAGCCGGCGCAGCTCGTCCTGCGACAGCGCCCGCAAGCCGAACTCGGTGCGGTGCAGCTCCCGGGTCGCCTCGGCCACCACGGTGCGTCCGCGCTCGGTGATCACCGCCAGGGTGCCCCGGCCGTCCCGCGGGTTGGGTTCGCGGCGAACTAGGCCGGCGCTCTCCAGCCGGTCGATCAGGTTGGTCACGCTGGTTGCGTGCACCTGCAGCCGCTCACCGATCTTGGACAGCGGCAGCGCGCCGGTGGAGCTGAAGCTCAGCAGCACCAACGCCTCGTACCGGCTGAAGGTCAGCTCGAACGGTCGCAGCGCCGCGTCCAGCTCGGCCAGCAGGATCTGCTGAGCCCGCATGATCGAGGTGACCGCGCGCATCGCGTCGTAGACCTGCTCGCCGGCCTCGGGGTAATGGGTGGCCCAGGACTGCCCGGCCCGCTCCACGGGGTCGAAGGGCAGCCGCGGCGACATGGCTGTCAGCCTAACTACAATGCGGTCTACGGCCGGGTTCGACGCGGGCCGCAGGACGTAAGGTGAGGCCATGACCTCACCCGACTTCGACGCCCTCGACCGGATGGATCTGCTCGACCTCGACGACACCCTGTCCGGCGAGGATCGGCTGCTGCGCGAGACCGTGCGCCGGTTCGCCGACGAGCAACTGCGCCCGAACATCGCCCGGTGGTTCGAGGACGGCACCCTGCCGGCGCGCGACCTGGCCCTGGAGTTCGGCAAGCTCGGCTTGCTCGGCATGCACCTGCAGGGCTACGACTGCCCGGGCGCGCTGCCCAGCCAGTACGCGCTGGCATGCACCGAGATCGAGGCGGTCGACTCGGGCCTGCGGTCGCTGGTCAGCGTGCAGGGCTCGCTGGCGATGTACTCGATCCACGCCTACGGCAGCGAGGAGCAGAAGCAGCAGTGGCTGCCCCGGATGGCCACCGGCGAGGCGATCGGCTGCTTCGGCCTCACCGAGCCGGACGCCGGTTCGGACCCGGGCTCGATGCGCACCACCGCGCGGCGGGACGGGGACGACTGGATCCTGCACGGCTCGAAGATGTGGATCACCAACGGCTCGATCTCCGACGTCGCGGTGGTCTGGGCGCGCACCGAGGAGGGCATCCGCGGCTTCCTGGTCGAGAAGGGCACCCCGGGCTACACCGCCACCGACGTCCACCACAAGATCTCGCTGCGGGCCTCGATCACCTCGGAGCTCAGCTTCGACGAGGTGCGGCTGCCGGCCAGCGCCCAGCTGCCCGAGGCGGCCGGCCTGCGCGCGCCGCTGGGCAGCCTGACCGAGGCCCGGTTCGGCATCATCGCCGGCGTGGTCGGCGCGGCGCGGGACGCGGTGGCCACCGCGCTCGAGTACGCCGGCAGCCGGGTGCAGTTCGGCAAGCCGATCTCGTCGTTCCAGCTCACCCAGCGCAAGCTGGCCGAACTGGCGGTCACCGTGCAGAATATGCAGCTGGTGGCCCGCCGGCTCGCCGAGCTGAAGGACGCGCACACGATCAAGCCGTACCAGATCAGCTACGGCAAGTTCACCAACGTCAGCAACGCGCTGGCGGTGTGCCGGGAGGCGCGGAGCATCCTGGGTGGCTCGGGCATCACCACCGAGTACTCGCCGCTGCGGCACGCGGTGAACCTGGAGACCGTCTACACCTACGAGGGCACCCACGAGGTGCACACGCTGGTGCTCGGCGACCGGCTGACCGGCATCACCTCATACCGCTGAGCCGCCTGCGGCTGATCCGCTGCCCGGCCGGTTAAGGTCGGACGGGTGGACTGGAACCTGCGCAGTTGCTCACGGGCCGGGCACGCCACCTACGCGCCCACCGAGCCGGAGCTTCGCGATCGGCTAGCGGTCGCGACCGCCCACGGCGACGCGTGGCGCTGCCTGCGCTGCGGCGACTTCGTGCTCGGCGAGCCGAACGGCTCCGGCCCCGCCGACGACGCTCCGGTGTTACTGCGCGGACGGGCCCTGCGGTCGGCGTTCATCCTGCGGTTGCTGGCGATCGAGCGGTTCGTCCGGGGCGGCCTGATCCTGCTGCTGGGCGTCGCGGTGCTGCAGTTCAAGTCCAGCCAGGTGAGCCTGCGCGACATCTTCGACCGGGACCTGGCCGCGGCCAAGCCGCTGCTCAACCAGGTCGGCTGGAACGCCTCGGACTCCGGGCTGATCCATGCCACCGAGCGCGCGCTGAACGCCCGCGGCACCACGCTCACTGCGGTGGCGGCGTTCCTGGTCCTGTACGGGGTGCTGCAGCTGATCGAGGGTCTCGGGTTGTGGCTGCTCAGGCGCTGGGGCGAGTACTTCGCGGTGGTGGCGACCTCGCTGTTCCTGCCGCTGGAGGTGTACGAGCTGACCGAGAAGGTCACCGTGCTGCGGATCATCGCCTTCGTGGTCAACGTGGCCGCGGTGGTCTACCTGCTGCTGTCGAAGCGGCTGTTCGGCATCCGCGGCGGTGGTCGCGCCTACGAGCAGCAACTGCACGAGGAGTCGCTGCTCGAGGTCGAGCAGACCGCGGCAGCCAGCTAGTTCAACACCTTCCCTGCCGCGGCATACGCGTCGGTGTCCCCCGCCGCGACTGCCTCGGCCAGCGCGGGCAACCGCTGGTCCGCGGCCAGCCGCCGGCGCACCGTGTCGGCGACGATCGCCTCGATCTCGTGCCGGGCCCTGGCCTGTCGCCGCCGGACGCCTTCGCCGGACGAAACCAGGAACGCGGCGTGCTCGGCCAGCGCAGCCAACAACTCGTCCAGGCCGCGGCCCTCGGTGGCCACCGTCTTCACGATCGGCGGCGTCCAGCCGGACCGCGGCGCCATCGCCTGCAGGTGCCGCAACTGCCGGCTCACCTCGCCGGCGTCCGGCCGGTCGGCCTTGTTCACCACGAACACGTCCGCGATCTCGAGGATGCCGGCCTTCGCCGCCTGCACGCTGTCACCCAACCCGGGCGCCAGCAGCACCACAGTGGTGTCGGCCAGCGACACCACGTCCACCTCGGACTGGCCGACCCCGACCGTCTCGATGAGCACCACGTCGAAACCGGCCGCGTCCAGCACCCGCAATGCCTGCGGGGCGGCCGCCGCCATCCCGCCGAGGTGACCGCGGCTGGCCATCGACCGGACGAAGACCCCGGGGTCGGCGCCGTGCTCGCTCATCCGGATCCGGTCGCCCAGCAGCGCACCGCCGGAGAACGGCGAGGACGGGTCGACCGCCAGCACGCCGATCCGGTCGCCACGCTCACGAAGCCGGCCGATCAGGGCCGAGGTCAGGCTGGACTTGCCGACCCCCGGTGGCCCCGTGATGCCCACCACCTGGGCCCGTCCGGTGTGCGGGCCGAGCAGCCGCAGCAGTTCGGGCAGCTCGGCCGCACCGTCCTCTACCAAGCTCAGCAGCCGACCGACCGATCGGGCGTCCCCGGCGACGGCGCGCTCGACCAGCTCGGCCGGGTGCACCGCCCGCCGGGATGACACCGACCGACTTAGTTCTTGGGGACGCGGACGATCAGCGCGTCGCCCTGGCCACCGCCGCCGCACAGCGCCGCCACGCCGATGCCGCCACCGCGCCGCTTCAGCTCCAGCGCCACGTGCAGGGCGATCCGGGCGCCGGACATGCCGATCGGGTGGCCGACCGCGATCGCACCGCCGTTGACGTTGACGATGTCCTCGCTGACTCCGAGTTCGCGGACCGAGGCCAGCCCGACCGCGGCGAATGCCTCGTTGATCTCGATGAGATCCAGGTCGGACACCGCGATGCCCTCCTTGGCGCAGGCGGCCTTGATCGCGTTGGCCGGCTGCGACTGCAGGGTGGAGTCGGGGCCGGCGACCACGCCGTGCGCACCGATCTCGGCCAGCCAGCTCAGCCCGAGCTGCTCCGCCTTGGCCTTGCTCATCACGACCACCGCGGCGGCGCCGTCCGAGATCGGCGAGGCCGAACCGGCGGTGATGGTGCCGTCCTTGCGGAAGGCCGGCTTCAGCTTGGCCAGCGTCTCGACGGTGGTGTCGGCCCGGATGCCCTCGTCGGAACGGAACTCGATCGGCTCGCCGCGCCGCTGCGGGATCTGCACCGGCACCACCTCGTCGTCGAACAGGCCGTTCTTCCAGCCCTCGGCGGCCAACTGGTGGCTGCGGGCGGCGAACGCGTCCTGCTCGGCCCGGCTGAACTCCTGGTCACCGGCGTTCGCCGCCTCGGTGAGGCCGCCCATCGCCTGGTCGGTGAGCACGTCCCAGAGGCCGTCGTAGGCCATGTGGTCGACCATTTCGACGGTGCCGTACTTGAAGCCCTCGCGGGACTTGGGCAGCAGGTGCGGCGCCTGGCTCATCGACTCCTGGCCGCCGGCCACCACGATGTCGAACTCGCCGGCCCGGACCAGCTGGCCGGCCAGCGCGATCGCGTCCACGCCGGACAGGCACACCTTGTTGATGGTCAGCGCCGGCACGCTCAGCGGGATGCCGGCCTTATGGGCGGCCTGCCGGGCCGGGATCTGACCGGCGCCGGCGGTCAGCACCTGGCCCATGATCACGTACTGCACCTGGTCGGGTGACACCCCGGACTTCTCCAGCGCCGCCTTGATCGCGATGCCGCCGAGGTCGGTGGCCGAGAAGTCCTTCAGCGCACCGAGCAGCTTGCCCATCGGGGTACGTGCCCCACCGACGATGACCGCAGTCGTCTCCGACATGTCCGAACTCCTCCTGGCCTTTGGTCCGCCGGCCGGCAGACGTGAGAACTCCGACCGGATTGCTGGGCTGACACGCTCGCAACAGGTGCAACGCCCGCGGGCCGGAACAGCTGCCCGGTCGCGTCCAGAATATAGGGCGGATCGGACCGGGCCAGCCCGTGGAGAGCACCCGCTGCTATGACCCCGGCCACCCCGGCTGGCAGTGCCGTAGGCCGATTGCGCACCATGACTCATGGCCATTCTGCGCATAGACCACGTCGGCGTCGCGGTGCCCGACCTGGACGCCGCCATCGCGTTCTACCGCGACAACTTCGGCATCGTGAGCGTGCACGAGGAGGTCAACTCCGAGCAGGGAGTGCGCGAGGCGATGCTCGCGGTCGGCGACGGCAGCACCCGCATCCAGCTGCTCGCACCGCTGACCGAGGAGTCCACCATCGCCAAGTTCCTCGGCCGCAACGGTCCCGGCATGCAGCAACTCGCCTACACCGTCGACGACGTCGAGGCGACCGCCACCGAACTGCGCGAGCGCGGCCTGCGGCTGCTGTTCGAGCAGGCCAAACCGGGCACCGCGGGGTCGAAGGTGAACTTCGTGCATCCGAAGGACGCCGGTGGCGTGCTCATCGAGCTAGTACAACCGGCCGCTTCCGAGCACTGACTCACCGACCGGGCCTGTGGGACCGGTCACCAGCAGTCGCGTGTAAACGCTACCCGTCAGTAACGTCAGGCCAACGCTGCTCGACCGCACCAGTTGGAGGCAACGTCATGGACCGCATCCGCGCGGCAGTCAACGAGGGAACGCCCGAGGCCCTGGCCGGGTTGGCCGGCGTTCCGGTGCCGGAAAGTTACGCCGGCATGGTGGTCCTGGCCGAGGAGGCGGATATGTTCGCCGGCCAGGAGATCAAGGACAAGGACCCGCGCAAGTCGCTGCATCTGCAGCAGGTGCCGACCCCCGAGGTCGGACCGGGCGAGGCGCTGATCGCGGTGATGGCCAGCGCGATCAACTACAACACGGTGTGGACGTCCATCTTCGAACCGCTGTCGACGTTCTCCTTCCTCAAGCGGTACGGCAAGTCCTCCGAGCTTGCCCGCAAGCACGATCAGCCTTATCACGTCGTGGGATCCGACCTCTCCGGCGTCGTACTGCGGACCGGACCCGGGGTCACCAAGTGGAAGGTCGGCGACCGGGTGGTGGCGCACTGCCTGTCGGTCGAACTAGAGGACCCGCAGGGCCACGACGACACGATGATGGACCCGCAGCAGCGGATCTGGGGCTTCGAGACGAACTTCGGCGGCCTGGCCGAACTGGCGCTGGTGAAGTCCAACCAGCTGATGCCCAAGCCCGAGCACCTCACCTGGGAGGAGGCCGCCTCCCCGGGCCTGGTCAACTCCACCGCGTACCGGCAACTGGTCAGCCACAACGGCGCGGCGATGAAGCAGGGCGACCTGGTGCTGATCTGGGGCGCGTCCGGCGGGTTGGGCGGTTACGCCACCCAGTACGCCCTGAACGGCGGTGCGATCCCGATCTGCGTGGTGTCCTCCCCCGACAAGGCCGAGCTGTGCCGGCGGATGGGCGCCGAGCTGATCATCGACCGGACGGCCGAGGGGTACCGGTTCTGGTCGGACGAGAACACCCAGGATCCCAACGAGTGGAAGCGGTTCGGCGCCCGGATCCGCGAGCTCACCGGCGGTGAGGACCCGGACATCGTATTCGAGCACCCGGGCCGGGAGACCTTCGGCGCGTCGGTGTTCGTCGCCAAGCGGGGCGGCGTGGTGGTCACCTGCGCCTCGACCACCGGTTACCAGCACGAGTACGACAACCGCTACCTCTGGATGAACCTCAAGCGGATCATCGGCTCGCACTTCGCCAACTACAAGGAGTCGTGGGAGGCGAACCGGCTGATCGCCAAGGGCGCCATCCATCCCACCCTCTCGAAGGCCTATCCGCTGGCCGAGACGGGCCAGGCCACCTACGACGTGCACCGCAACCTGCACCAGGGCAAGGTCGGCGTGCTGTGCCTGGCCGACCAGGAAGGCGGCGGGGTGCTCGATGAGGAGTTCCGGGCCAAGCACCTGGACGAGATCAACCGGTTCCGCAACCTCTGACCCGCCCGTCCGGCCGGTTCTCGTCGACCGGCCGGACGGACCCCGATTTGCCGTCGTCGTGCCTCATCCGGACGTCAGCTATCCGTGCAAGGATTGAGCAATGGCAGCGGAAGACCAGAGCACTGAACTACTCCCGCTCCTCGAGAGCGACGACCCGTTCTTCGACGTCACCATGCGCGGCTACGACAAGCGCCAGGTGGAGGATTACGTCGCCCGTTCCCAGGCCCAGCTCGCCGAGCTGACCGCCGCCCGGGACGCCGCACTGGCCACCAGCGCCGACCGAGCGGCCCAGCTGGCCAGCCGGGAAGCGCAGATGGAGTCGCTGAAGGCGCAGGCGGCCAAGAAGATCGAGACGATGAACCCGGCGGTGGTCTCCGACCGGATTCGCGAGATGTTGCAGCTGGCCACCGAGGAGGCGGCCCAGACCCGCCGGACGGCCGAGGTGGAGGCCGAACGGGTGCTGGCCGCCGCCCAGTCGGACGCCGAGCGGATGCGCGCCGACGCCGCGGCCGAGCAGCAGCGGCTGACCGCCAACGCCAGCCAGCGCTCGGCCGAGGCCGACCAGAAGCTGGCCCAGGCCCGTACCCAGGCGGCGGCCGAGCTGGAGAAGGCCCGTGCCGAGGCCAGCCGGATCGTCGAGGCCGCCCGCGCCGAGCGGGACCGGCTGGACCTCGAGGCGGCGGCCGCCCGGTCAGCGGTCGAGGCCGAGGCCACCCGGCGGATGCAGACCGCCGAGGAGGACTTCGAGATCACCCTGCGGGCCAGGCGAAAGGCCGCCGAGCAGCAGTTCGCGACCGACCACCAGCAGGCCAAGACCACCGCCGAGCAGATCGTCGGCCAGGCCCGGGACACCGCCGAACGGCTGGTCAGCGAGGCGCGGGCGATCGCCGAGCAACTGGTCCGAACCGCCGAGACCCGGGTCGCCGAGCTCAACGGCGAGCACCAGCGCACCCAGCGGGCGCTGCGCGAACTGCACGGCCGGCTGGGCAGCGTCCTGTCTGAAAGCAACGTCCTTTCCGAGAGCAACGTCCTTTCCGAGAGCGGCGTTCTCTCCGAGAGCGGCGCCGGCAGCCCGGCGGTACGTTCCGGCGACGGCCGGTGACCGACGGCGCAGCCGAACCGCCCGTTGAGCCGGCCACCGTCGAGCTGCCGCCGCGGTTGGCCAGGCCCCGGCGCGAGTTCGCCACCTACTCCCCGTTCCGGCTGGGGCTGACCGCGGCGATCGGCTTCGGCTTCGCGTACCTGCTGTTCCGGGCGCTGGAGCGTGGCCAGGACACCGTGCTGCTCCTGCTGCTGGCGCTGTTCCTGGCCGCCGGCCTCGATCCGGCGGTGCGCCGGGTGCAGTCCTGGGGGCTGTCCCGCGGGCTGTCGGTGGCCGCGGTGTTCGTCGGCGCGCTGCTGTTGCTGACCGCGCTCGGCTTCGCGGTGGTGCCGCCGCTGGTCGGCCAGACCGAGACGTTCGTCCACCACCTGCCCGGCTACGTCACCGCGTTGCAGAAGAATCGCCGGGTGGCCGAGCTGGACAGCCGGTTCCACCTGCTCAACGGGGTGCGGTCGTACCTCGACCAGTCGCAGCTGATCAAGAACGTGGCCGGCAACCTGCTCAGCGTCGGCTCGGCGATCGCCTCGATCATCTTCCAGGTGTTCTCGCTGGCAGTGCTCACCCTGTATTTCCTGGCGTTCCTGGGTGACATCGTCAACTTCGGCTACCGGCTGACGCCCGCCTCGCGGCGCACCCAGGTCAGCGCCATCGGCGACAAGGTGGTCGCCCAGATCGGCCACTACGTCATCGGCACCACCGCGCTGGCGCTGCTGCGGGGACTGTTCACCCTGGTGGTGCTGGCGGTGCTGCACGTGCCGTACCCGTTCGCGCTGGCGTTCATCGCCGCGGTGCTCGACATCGCGCCGGTGGTCGGCACCGCGCTGGCCGCGGTGGTGGTCTCGACCGTGGTGCTGCTGGAGTCGGTGCCGGCCGGCATCACGGTGATCTGCTTCTTCATCGCCTACGAGTTCCTGGCCCGGCTGGTGTTCATCCCGCGGCTGCTCGACAAGTCGGTGCGGATCAGCCCGGCCGCGGCGCTGGTCGGCGCGCTCGCCGGCTTCACCATGTTCGGCGTGATCGGCTTCCTGATCTCGATCCCGCTGGTCGCGGTGATCACGCTGATCCTGCGCGAGGTGCTGCTCCCCCGCCAGGCCAACCGCTAGCCGTAGCGGGGGGCGTTGCGGCTGCGCTGGACGCCAGGGGCGCGGGTGTTCCGGGCCGCCCAGCAGGCGGTGTGCCAGTGCCGGCGGTCCTCGGCGTCGACGTCCTCGGCCGGCCAGGCGACCACGTGCGGAATCCCGGCCAACGTCTGGTCGCAACCCGGGCACCGGTACGGGCCCGGCGAACCCGAGCCGGACACCGAACGCACCCGGTAGTCCCGGCCGCGCCAGCTCTCGGTGCGCTCGGTCGAGCCGACCGCCACCGGACGGGCCGGCCGGTTCCACTTGGACTGGCGGCGGCTGGGCATCAGCCCGCCAGCGCCCGTACCACCCGGGACGGGCTGGGCCGGCCGAGCTGCTCGGCCATCCAGACGCTGGTCTGGACCAGTGCCCGCAGGTCTACCCCGGTCTCGATGCCGAGCCCGTCCAGTTGCCAGACCAGGTCCTCGGTGGCGAGGTTGCCGGTGGCGCTCTCGGCGTACGGGCAGCCGCCCAGGCCACCGGCCGAGGCGTCCACGATGGTGACCCCGCACTGCAGCGCGGCCAGCGTGTTGGCCAGCGCCTGGCCGTACGTGTCGTGGAAGTGCACCGCGATCCGGCCCAGCTGGACGCCGCCGTCGGCCAGCAGCCCGAGCAGCGCCCGCACCTGACCCGGGGTGGCCACCCCGATGGTGTCGCCCAGGCTCAGCTCGTCACAGCCGAGCTCGAGCAGCCGGGTCGCCACCGAGGCGACCTGCGGCAGCGGCACCCGGCCCTCCCACGGGTCGCCAAAGCACATCGAGAGGTAACCGCGCACCCGCAGGCCCTGCTCCCGGGCCCGGGCCACCACCGGGGCGAACATCGCCAGCGACTCGTCCACCGTCCGGTTCAGGTTGCGCCGGGCGAACGTCTCGGTGGCGCTGCCGAACACCGCGATCTCCCGGGCGCCGGCCGCGACGGCCCGGTCCAGGCCGGTCTCGTTCGGCACCAGCACCGGGTACCGGACGCCGGCCACCGGCTGCAGGGCGGCCATCACCTCGGGCGCGTCGGCCAACTGCGGCACCCACTTGGGGTGCACGAAGCTGGTCGCCTCCACCACCGTGTGGCCGGCGTCGACCAGCCGGTGGATGAACTCCACCTTGGTCTTGGCGTCCAGCACGGTGGACTCGTTCTGCAGCCCGTCGCGGGCGCCGACCTCGCAGATCGTCACCCGGGCCGGCAGTCCCGGCCAGCCGACCAGGTCCGGCAGTCCGGCGGCCACCATCGCGTTTCCCCTTGTCGAAAAAGGACTCTTGCCTTAAACGTACTCGCGGAAGCCCTTGCCGGTCTTGCGACCCAGCCGACCGGCCTTCACCAGGTGCTCCAGCAGCGGCGCCGGCGCGAAGCCGGGCTCGCGGAACTCCTGGTAGAGCACCCGCTGGATCGCCAGCGAGACGTCGAGGCCGACCACGTCGAGCAACTCGAACGGGCCCATCGGGTAACCACAACCGACCTTCATCGCCGAGTCGATGTCGTCGGCGGTGGCGTAGTGCGCCTCGAGCATCTTCACCGCGTCGTTCAGGTACGGGAACAGCAGCGCGTTGACGATGAAGCCGGCCCGGTCACCGCAGCGCACCGGGTGCTTGCCGAGCTGGACGGCGACCGCCAGCGCGGTGGCCTCGACGTCCGGCGCGGTGGAGACGGTCGAGACCACCTCGACCAGCTGCATGATCGCGGCCGGGTTGAAGAAGTGCATGCCGACCACGTCGGACTGCCGGGTGGTGGCGGCGGCGCACTCGATCACCGGCAGAGACGAGGTGGTGGTGGCCAGCACCGCGCCGGGCTTGCAGATCTCGTCCAGGTTCGCGAACAGCGCCTGCTTGACCGAGAGCTCCTCGATCACCGCCTCGACCACCAGGTCGACGTCGGCCAGGTCGTCCAGCCGGATCGAGCCGGTGACCCGGCCGAGCGCGGCGTCGCGGTCGCCCTCGGCGAGCTTGCCGCGCTGCACCGCCTTGTCGAGCGAGCGCTGCAGGCCGGCCTGCACCGCGGCCACCTTCTCGGTCGAACGGGCCACGAACAGCACGTCGTAACCGGCCTTGGCGAACACCTCGACGATGCCGGTCGCCATCGTGCCCGAGCCGACCACGCCCACCTTGCTGATCTGCCGCGCCGCCGCCGAGGCCGGTTCGGTGGCCGGGGTGTGACCGTCCTCGACCACGTTCGGCGAGTCCGGGCCGTCGTAGGTGTAGAAGCCGCGGCCGACCTTCCGGCCGAGCAGGCCGGCGGTGATCATCTGCTTGAAGATCGGGGTCGGCGCGTGCAGCCGGTTGCGGCTCTGCCGGTACATCGTGTCGAGGATCTCGTAGGCGGTGTCCAGCCCGATCAGGTCGAGCAGCGCCAGCGGCCCCATCGGCAGCCCGCAGCCCAGCTTCATCGAGGCGTCGATGTCCTCGCGGCTGGCGTAGCGCTCGGCGAACATCGCGGCGGCGTGGTTCAGGTAGCCGAACAGCAACGCGTTGGCGATGAAGCCGGCCCGGTCGCCGATGGTCACGTCGGTCTTGCCGAGCGAGGCGGCGAACGCCTCGATATCGAGCACCACCTCGGGGTCGGTGACCACGCTGCGGACGATCTCGACCAGCTTCATCACCGGCGCCGGGTTGAAGAAGTGCATGCCGACGACCTTGTCCGGACGGGACGTGGCGACGGCGATCTCGGTGACCGACAGCGAGGAGGTGTTGGTGGCCAGGATGGTGTCGGGGCGGCAGATTCCGTCCAGCTGGCTGAAGATCGAGCGCTTGAGCTCCAGCTGCTCGGGCACCGCCTCGATCACCAGGTCGACATCGGCCATCGACTTCAGCTCGGTGTCGAAGGTGACCCGGTCGAGCAGCGCCCGCTGGTCGTCCTCGGTCAGCTTGCCGCGCTTGACCGCGCGTCCGGTGGAGTGCTCGAGGTGGCCACGGCCGCGCGCCACCGAGGCGTCGTCCCGGTCCACCGCCACCACGCTGAGCCCGTTGCGGGCGAACACCTCGACGATGCCGGCCCCCATCGTGCCCAGGCCCACCACGCCGACCCGCCGGAATTCGCGCGTCATGCCGCTGTTCTCCTCAAGCTCGTCGGACAAGTCTTGTGCTGGACGGTATCCGGCCGGCCGGGCGGCGGGGAAACCGGAGCGGGCAGGCTCACACTGCTCACCGCCTATCGGCCGTCCCTAGTGCCGGCTCCCCAGCGCAGTCGAGCCAATTGCCGCAGTTGACCGATCGCGCCGCGGGACCGGTGGAAGGTGGCCAGCCGCAGCGGGATGCCGAACTTCTGGTCGGTGATCGCCCGCGACCGGGCGAACTCGCGCAGGCCGTCCGGGCCGTGGATCCGGCCGAAACCGGAGTCCTTGGTGCCACCCCAGGGCAGGCCGGGCACGGAGGCGTAGGTCAGCACCGAGTTGATGCTGACCATGCCGGCGTCCAGCCGGCGGGCGATCTCCTGGCCGTGCGCCCGGCTGAACACCGAGGCGCCCAGGCCGTACCGGCCGTCGTTGGCCAGCCGGACCGCCTCGTCCAGGTCGGCGACCTTGGTCAGGGTGAGCGTGGGACCGAAGGTCTCCTCGGTGTTGGCCGGTGAGTCGGCCGGGACGTCGGCCAGCACCACCGGCTGGACGAACGGCGCGGTGACCGATCCCCGGCCGCCGAGCAGCGCCCGGCCGCCGTCCTTGAGCGCCTCATCGATATGCCCGGCGATCACGTCGAGCTGGCGCGGCATGGTGATCGGGCCGTACTGCTGGCCGGGCACCACCTGGCGGGCATGCTTGAGCAGCTTCTCGGTGAACTGCGCATGGACCGGGGCCTCGACGTAGACCCGCTCCACCCCGGCGCAGGTCTGGCCGGCGTTGAACATGGCACCCCAGACGGCCTGCTCGGCAGCCAGTTCCAGGTCGGCGTCGGCGGCCACGATCAGCGGGTCCTTGCCGCCGCACTCCACCACGCACGGGGTGAGGTTCTGCGCGCAGGCGGCCATCACCTTGCGGCCGGTGCTGGCCGAGCCGGTGAAGGCCAGCTTGTCGACGCCGGCGGTGCACAGCGCGTTGCCGGTGTCGGCGAAGCCGGTGACCAGCTGGAACACCGGCTGCTCGGGCACCACCTCGGCGAAGCTGTCGACCAGCCACTTGCCCACCGCCGGGGTGAACTCGCTGGGCTTGAACACCACCGCGTTGCCGGCGGCCAGCGCGTAGGAGATCGAGCCCATCGGGGTGTGCACCGGGTAGTTCCACGGGCCGATCACGCCGACCACGCCGAACGGCAGGTACTCCAGGGTGGCCGAGTGGTTCATCGCCAGCATCCCGCTGGTCACCCGGCGCCGGCCGAGCACGCGCGCGGCGTGGTTGGCCGCCCAGTCGAGGTGGGCGATTGCGATGGTCACCTCGATCACCGCATCGCCGACCGGCTTGCCGTTCTCCTGCGCGATCAGCTCGCAGAGCTCCTGGGTGCGGCGGACCAGCCTCTGGCGCCACATCTTCAGCCGCTGCCGCCGGGCTGGCTCGCCCAGCTCGGCCCACCATCGGGCGGCTGGACGGGCCCTGGTTACCGCGTGTCGGACCTCTTCGGCAGTGTTGATCGGGAAGCTGGCGAGCTGCTCACCGGTGGCCGGGTTCAGGCTCGCGAAGGTCGTGGGCGCCGCGTGCTTTGTGGCCGTCATGGCCTGAGGTTACTGAGCAGTAGCCCGCGGTGCCAGACCAGCGTCGGGAGAGTTTGCCACCGTCGCGGCGGCAGCCTCTCCGCAATCCCGCGCTAGAACAGCCGGTCTTCGCTCGTGTCGATGCCCCGGAGCGCGTGGTAGTCGAGCACCAGGCACTCGATCCCCCGGTCCACCGCCAGCGTCCGGGCCTGCGGCTTGATCTCCTGGGCGGCGAACACGCCCCGCACCGGCGCCAGCAGCGGATCCCGGTTGAGCAGGTCCAGGTACCGGGTGAGCTGTTCGACGCCGTCGATCTCGCCTCGCCGCTTGATCTCCACCGCGACCACCCCGCCGGCGGCGTCCCGGGCCAGGATGTCGACCGGGCCGATCGCGGTCGGGTACTCCCGCCGGACCAGCCGGAAGCCGGCGCCGAGCGTCTCGATGTGCTCGGCGAGCAGCACCTGCAGGTGCGCCTCCACCCCGTCCTTGACCAGGCCGGGGTCGACGCCGAGCTCGTGCGCCGAGTCATGCAACACCTCGTCGATCGAGATCAGCAACTGCTCGCCGGCCTTGTTGGTGACCGTCCAGCTGCCGTCGCCCTCGGCCAGCCGGCACGGCGGCGACATCCAGTTCAGCGGCTTGTACGAGCCGCCGTCGGAGTGCACCAGCACCGAGCCGTCCGCCTTGACCATCAACAACCGGGTGGCCATCGGCAGGTGGGCGGTGAGCCGCCCGACGTAGTCGACCGAGCAGCGAGCAATCACCAGACGCACCGGGCGAGCTTAGCGGGGCTATTGCTCGGCTCCGCGCTCGATCCGCTCCTCGGCGCTACGCGCCTACGATGCTCCCTCGCTGTCGCCTCGGGCTGTTGCTCGGCTCCGCGCTCGATCCGCTCCTCGGCGCTACGCGCCTACGATGCTCCCTCGCTGTCGCCTCGGGGCAGCTCGTGTGCCTCGCGGATCGCGTCTACCACCTGGTCGAGCACCCGGCTCATCTCGAAGTCCTTCGGGGTGAACACCCTTGCCACGCCGAGCGAACGCAGCCGGGCCGCATCGCCGTCCGGCACGATGCCGCCGACCACCAGCGGCACGTCGGTGAGGCCCGCTTCCCGCAAGCCGTCCAGCACGTCCGGCACCACCGACAGGTGCGAGCCGGAGAGCACCGACAGGCCCACCACGTGCACGTCCTCCTCCACCGCGGCAGCCACGATCTGCGCCGGGGTGAGCCGGATGCCGGAGTAGATGACCTCGAAGCCGGCGTCCCGGGCCCGTACCGCGATCTGCTCGGCGCCGTTGGAGTGCCCGTCCAGACCGGGCTTGCCGACCAGGAACTTCAACCGGCCGCCGAGTTCCTCGCCGGTCGCGGCGACCCGGGCCCGGACGGCGGCGAACGCTTCGCCAGCCTCCGGACCGCCGGCCGCGCCGGACACCCCGGTCGGCGCCCGGTACTCGCCGAACACCTCGCGCAGCGCGTCCGACCACTCGCCGGTGGTGACGCCGGCCCGGGCGCAGCGGAGCGTGACCGCCATCAGGTTCTGCTCGGTCTTGGCGGCGTCCCGAAGCTCGGCCAGGCTCAGCTCGACCTCGGCCTGGTCGCGCTCGGCCCGCCAGCGCTGGACCGCCTCGACCGCCGACCGCTCGACGTCCGGGTCGACGGTCAGGATGGACGAATCGATGTCGGCGGTCAGCGGGCTGGGCTCGGTCTCGGTGAACCGGTTCACGCCGACCACCACGTCGTCGCCGGTCTCCAGCCGGCGCCGGCGAGCGGCCAGCGACGAGACCAGCGCCGACTTCAGGTAACCGGATTCGACCGCGGCGATCACCCCGCCGAGCTCGAGCACCTTGTCGATCTCGGCCCGGGCGCCCTCGGCGATCTCGGCCACCTTCGCCTCGATCACCGAGGAGCCGGCGAAGATGTCGTCGTACTCCAGCAGATCGGTCTCGAAGGCCAGGATCTGCTGCATGCGCAGCGACCACTGCTGATCCCACGGACGGGGCAACCCCAGCGCCTCGTTCCAGGCCGGCAGCTGTACCGCCCGGGCCCGGGCGTCCTTGCTCAGCGTCACGGCCAGCATCTCGATCAGGATGCGGTAGACGTTGTTCTCCGGCTGCGCCTCGGTCAGTCCGAGCGAGTTCACCTGCACCCCGTACCGCAGGCGCCGCTGCTTGGCGTCGGTGACGCCGTAGCGCTGCTCGGTGATCTCGTCCCAGAGCCGGGCCAGCGCCCGCATCTTGCACATCTCCTCGACGAAGCGCACCCCGGCGTTGACGAAGAAGGAGATCCGGCCGACTACCTGGCCGAACTTCTCGGCCGGCACCTGGCCCGAGTCCCGCACCGAGTCGAGCACCGCGATAGCGGTGGCCAACGCGAACGCGATCTCCTGCACCGGCGTCGCGCCGGCCTCCTGCAGGTGGTAGCTGCAGATGTTGATCGGATTCCACTTCGGCACGTCGCGCACGGTGAACGCGATCAGGTCGGTGATCAGCCGCAGCGACGGCGCCGGCGGGTAGATGAACGTCCCGCGGGACAGGTACTCCTTGACGATGTCGTTCTGGGTGGTGCCCGTCAGCTTCGCCCACACCTCGGCCGGGTCCTGCTCCCCCGCCTGCTCCTCGGCCACCACCAGGTAGAGCGCGAGCAGCCACATCGCCGGGGCGTTGATGGTCATCGAGGTGTTCATCTCGGCCAGCGGGATGCCGTCGAACAGCGCCCGCATGTCGCCCAGGTGGGCGACCGGCACGCCGACCTTGCCGACCTCGCCGCGGGCCAGCTCGGCATCCGGGTCGTAGCCGGTCTGGGTCGGCAGGTCGAACGCCACCGAGAGCCCGGTCTGGCCCTTGGCCAGGTTGCGCCGGTACAGCGCATTGGACTCGGCCGGGCTGGAATGCCCGGCGTACGTGCGCATCACCCAGGGACGGTCACGGTCGGCTGCATCACCCATTCACCGAGTGTGGCGCAGCCCGGCTACCGATGAGTAGCCGGTGTGGCTCAGTTCGCAGCGTTAGCTGGTCGGGTATTCGTAGAAGCCGCGGCCGCTCTTGCGACCCAGGTCGCCGGCGATCACCATCCGAGACAGCAGCTCCGGCGGCGCGAACTTGGCGTCCTTGGTGTCGTTGTAGATGTTGTTCGAGGCGTTGCGCATGATGTCGACGCCGGTCAGGTCGACGGTGGCCAGCGGCCCCATCGCGTGCCCGAAGCCGAGCTTGCAGGCGGTGTCGATGTCCTCAGCGGTGGCGACGCCGGTCTCCAGCAGCCGGATCGCCTCGTTCGACAGCGCCGCGATCAGCCGGGTGGTGACGAAGCCGGCCACGTCCCGGTTCACCACGATGCAGGTCTTGCCGGTCTGCTCGGCGAACTGGCGGGCGGTGGCCAGCGTCTCGTCCGAGGTCTTGTAACCCCGCACCAGCTCGCACAACGCCATCATCGGCACCGGCGAGAAGAAGTGGGTGCCGACCACCGACTCCGGACGCTCGGTGGCAGCGGCGATCTGGGTGATCGGGATCGCCGAGGTGTTGGACGCCAGCACCGCGCTGTCGGCGCAGATCCGGTCCAGCGCGATGAACAGCTCGCGTTTGACCTCCAGGCTCTCGAACACCGCCTCGACCACGATGTCGGCCTCGGCGGCCGCGTCCAGCTCGGTGGTGGTGGTGATCCGGCCGAGGGCTGCCTGCACCTCGTCGTCGGTCAGCTTGCCCTTGCCGGCGAAGCGGGCCAGCGACTTCTCGATGGCGGACGTGCCGCGCCGCAGCGCCGCGTCGTCGATGTCCCGCAGAGTGACCTCGATGCCGGCCACCGCGGCGACCTGGGCGATGCCCGAACCCATCAGCCCCGCGCCGATCACCGCTACCCGCTGTGCCATGCCTGCCACCCCTTCGCCTGCGCGTGCCGGCCACGTCGACGACACATCGGTTCCTCGGGCACGATAGCCAAGAGGCATTCACGACGGTGCACCGGAGGCGGCGGATGGGCTTCGACCTGAGCGTGCTGGTGTGGGCCGCGGTGCTGATCGTGCTGCTGGTGCTCATCATGCGCTGGGTGTTCGCGCCGTCCGGGCGGCCGCACACCGGCCGGCCGCGGATCGGGTCCGGAGCCGACCTGGGGCTGCTGGAGCCGGTGCTCGCTTCGACCCCCCGCTCGAACGCGCTGCGGGTCAAGAACCTGCTGTCTGAACAAGGCATTCGCTGTTCGGTGTCGCGCCGCGAGCAGGACGTCTACGACGTGCTGGTGTTCCACGCCGACGCCGATCGGGCCCGCCGCTTGGTCGAGCAGTGAGCCGCTGGCCTAGCCGCCGGGTACGGTCAGGCCAGGAGGTATGCCGATGGCCGTGCATTTGACCCGGATTTACACCAAGACCGGTGATTCCGGAACCACCGCGCTGGGCGACCTGAGCCGGGTCGCCAAGACGGACGTGCGGGTGGCGGCCTACGCCGACTCGGACGAGACGAACGCCGCCCTCGGGGTCGCGGTCGCGCTCGGCCAGCTGGCCGAGCCGATCGAACTGGTGGTGCGGCGGCTGCAGAACGACCTGTTCGATGTTGGCGCCGACCTCTCGACCCCGATCCAGCCGGACCCGAAGCACCCGCCGTTGCGGGTCACCGAGGCCTATGTCAGCCGGCTTGAGGGCTGGTGCGACGAGTTCAACGCGGGGCTGGCGCCGCTGGCCAGCTTCATCCTGCCCGGCGGCACTCCCGGTGCCGCGCTGCTGCACGCTGCCCGGACGATCGCCCGGCGGGCCGAGCGGAGCACCTGGGCGCTGCTGGCGGCCGACCCCGAGCACACCAACCCGCTGACCGCCACCTACCTGAACCGGCTGTCGGACCTGCTGTTCATCCTGGCGCGGTGCGCCAACCCGGCAGGCGACGTGCTGTGGCAGCCGGGCGGCCGGCAGGACTGAGCCTCCCGCGCCTTTAGAACCTCGGCGCGGTATCTGATGCGCGCCTCAGAACCTCGGCGCGGTATCTGATGCGCGCCTCAGAACCTCGGCGCGGAAGCCTCCAGCCACGACAGGAAGCCCGTCACACCGTTGTCCGGAAAGCCCAGGCTCAGCTCGTTTCCGTTCAGCCGGCATTCCACGATGGTCAGGTTCGGCCGCAGCGCCATGTCGTGGGCGGCGTCCCACGGCCGGGTGCCGCTGACCGTCAGCTCGCGGCGCGGCAGCCGCATCGCGGCCGCCGGTGACAGCGACAGGGTCCGGTACCAGACCAGCTCGTCACGCTCGTACCGGGCGACGCCGTTGGACCAGCGCTCGCCTCCCCGCTTCAGGGCGACCGGCAGACCGCCGGCAGAGGCCACCACCCGGCGTTGCCGTACCAGCACCACCGCCCACGCGATGATCGCCAGAAGAGCGACAAGGCACGCGGTGACCAGGCCGATGTTCTCGACCAGCGTTGCCACCGCGTGCCTCCTCGCGACGAATCAGCCCCGCCGCGGCGGGACCGGCAGTGAACTAGATCTGCTCTCCCGCTGCGCGCAGCCGGGCCAGCGCCCGGTTCCGCGCCGCCACCGACTCTTCGTCGGTGGCATCGCCGATCCGTTCGAGCGCCTGGCGGGCCCGAGCGACGTCGATCTCGTCCGCGGACTCGGCCATCTCGGCCAGCACCGAGACACCGTCCGGCCGCACCGAGAGGAAGCCGCCGTGCACCGCCACCCGCTGCTCGACCCCGTCCGACTGCTGGATGCGCACCAGCCAGCCGGGCGCCAGCGCGCCGAGCAACGGCGCGTGGCCGGGCATGATGCCGATCTCGCCGTCGAGCGTGCGGGCGTAGACGGCGTTCGCCTCACCCGACCAGAGCGGACGCTCGACCGAGACCAGCTCGACCTGCATGGTGGCCATTGGTTACCGAAGACCTTTCGCTTGAATCCGACGCCGTGGACTACGCGTTGCGCAGCTCGTGCGCCTTCTTCTCCAGGTCCTCCAGGCCACCGCACATGAAGAACGCCTGCTCCGGGTACTCGTCGAAGTCACCGGCCGCCAGCCGCTTGAACGCGTCGATGGTCTCCTCCACCGGCACGAACGACCCCTTGATGCCGGTGAACTGCTCGGCGACGAAGGTGTTCTGCGACAGGAACCGCTCGATCCGGCGGGCCCGTCCGACCAGGATCTTGTCCTCTTCGGAGAGCTCGTCGATGCCGAGGATCGCGATGATCGACTGCAGCTCGTTGTAACGCTGCAGGATCCGCTTGGTCTCCGAGGCGACCTCGTAGTGCTCCTGGCCGATGTACTGGGCGTCCAGGATTCGCGAGGTGGAGTCCAGCGGGTCCACCGCCGGGTAGATGCCCTTTTCCGAAATGGGCCGGGAGAGGACGGTCGTCGCGTCCAGGTGCGCGAACGCGGTGTGCGGAGCCGGGTCGGTGATGTCGTCGGCGGGCACGTAGATCGCCTGCATCGAGGTGATCGAGTGACCCCGGGTGGAGGTGATGCGCTCCTGCAGCTGGCCCATCTCGTCGGCCAGGGTGGGCTGGTAACCCACCGCGGACGGCATGCGGCCGAGCAGCGTCGACACCTCGGAACCGGCCTGGGTGAACCGGAAGATGTTGTCGATGAACAGCAGCACGTCCTGGTTCTGGACGTCCCGGAAGTACTCAGCCATGGTCAGCGCCGAGAGCGCCACCCGGAGCCGGGTGCCCGGCGGCTCGTCCATCTGACCGAACACCAGCGCGGTGTCGTTCAGCACGCCGGACTCGGTCATCTCCTGGATCAGGTCGTTGCCCTCACGGGTCCGCTCACCGACGCCGGCGAACACCGAGACACCACCGAAGTTCTTGGCGACCCGGTAGATCATCTCCTGGATCAGCACCGTCTTGCCCACGCCGGCGCCACCGAACAGGCCGATCTTGCCGCCGGTCACGTACGGGGTGAGCAGGTCGATGACCTTGATGCCGGTCCACATCGGCTCGGTCTTCGACTCGAGCTGGTCGAACGGCGGCGGGTCGCGGTGGATCGACCAGCGCTCGGTGAACTCCAGCTTCTTGCCGGCGTCGTCCATCGCCTCGCCGAGGGCGTTGAACACGTGGCCCTTGGTGATGTCGCCGACCGGCACCGAGATGGAGTCGCCGGTGTCGGTCACCTCGGCGCCGCGCACCAGGCCGTCGGTGGGCTGCATCGCGATGGCGCGCACCATGTCGTCGCCGATGTGCTGGGCCACCTCGAGGGTCAGCGTCTTCGAGAGCTCACCCAGGGAGATGTCCACCGTGAGGGCGTTGAACAGCGCCGGGATGTTGTTGCGCCCGAACTCGACGTCCACCACCGGGCCGATCACCCGCACGACGCGGCCGACGGCCGCCGGGGACTGGTCGGTGCTGGCGTCGCTGGAGAGGGTTGCGGTCATCAGTAATCACTTCCTGCTGCCGCGAGTGCGTCGGCGCCACCGACGATCTCGCTGATTTCCTGGGTGATCTCCGCCTGGCGCGCCTGGTTGGCCAGTCGGGTGTAGGTCTTGATCAGGTCCGCCGCGTTGTCCGAGGCCGACTTCATAGCGCGCCGTCGGGCCGCCGACTCCGACGCCGCCGACTCCAGCAGCGCGGAGAAGATCCGGGCGCTGACGTAGCGCGGCAGCAGTTCGGCCAGCAGGTCGCTCGGCTCCGGCTCGAAGTCGTAGGCCGGCTTCGGGCCGGCCGGCTGGTCCTCGTCGGCCAGTTCCTGCTCCGCGTCGGCCAGCCGCACCGGCGCCACCTGGGCGGCGACCGGTGTCTGGGTGACCATCGACTGGAACCGGGTGTAGACCACGAACAGCTCGTCGATCCCCGGGCCGTCCTCCGAGGCGCCCTCGCTGGTTGCCAGCAGCGCCGAGACCACGGTCTCGGTCGCGTCCCGGGCGTCCAGGAAACTGGGCTGCTCGGAGAAACCGGTCCAGCTGTCGGCCACCGGCAGGTTGCGGAACCGGTAGTAGCCGACACCCTTGCGGCCGATCACGTAGAGCAGCGGCTCCTTGCCGTCCGCCCGCACCTGCGCGGCCAGCTCGTTCGCCCGCCGGATGGCGTTGGCGCTGTAGCCGCCGGCCAGGCCGCGGTCGGAGGTGATCAGCAGGATGCCGGTGCGTCGCGGGTGCTCGGCCCCGGTCAGCAGCGGATGCTTCAGCGAGGCATCTTTGCCGACGGCGGCCAGCGCCCGGGTCAGCTCCTCGACGTAGGGCCGGGCCTGGTTGACCCGGTTCTGCGCCTTGACGATCCGCGACGCGGCGATGAGCTCCATCGCCTTGGTGATCTTCTGGGTCGACTGGACCGACCGGATCTGCCGCCGGTAGACCCGAAGCTGGGCTCCCATTTAGCGCGCGTCCGCCGCGACTGCCGCCTCGGTGCTGTTCACCATGCGCGGCGCGTCCGAGGTGTCGTACTGGGTCTGCGCCTGCGAGCGGTACTGGCTCTTGACCTCCGTCACGACCTGTTCGAGCAGCCCGATGGTGTCGTCGTCGAGCAGCCCGGTGTTGGCGATGTTGTCGAAGATCTCGGGCTTGTTGTGCGCGATGTACTCGTGCAGCGCCGCCTCGAACGGCCGGACGTCCGCGACCTCCAGGTCGTCCAGCTTGCCGGTGGTGCCGGCCCAGACCGAGACCACCTCACGCTCGGGCGGGAACGGCGAGGACGCCGGCTGCTTGAGCAGCTCGACCAACCGGGACCCGCGCAGCAGCTGCTGCTGGCTGGCCTTGTCCAGGTCGGAGCCGAACGCCGCGAAGGCCTCCAGCTCGCGGTACTGGGCGAGGTCCACCCGCAGCCGGCCGGCGACCGACTTCATCGCCTTGGTCTGCGCCGCGCCACCGACCCGCGACACCGAGATGCCGACGTTGACGGCCGGACGGACACCGGCGTTGAACAGGTCGGTCTCCAGGAAGCACTGGCCGTCGGTGATCGAGATGACGTTGGTCGGGATGTAGGCCGACACGTCGTTGCCCTTGGTCTCGATGATCGGCAGGCCGGTCATCGAGCCGCCGCCCATCTCGTCGGACAGCTTCGCGCAGCGCTCCAGCAGCCGGGAGTGCAGGTAGAACACGTCGCCCGGGTAGGCCTCGCGGCCCGGCGGGCGGCGCAGCAGCAGCGACACCGCGCGGTAGGCCTCGGCCTGCTTGGACAGGTCGTCGAAGACGATCAGCACGTGCTTGCCGTCGTACATCCAGTGCTGGCCGATGGCCGAGCCGGTGTACGGGGCCAGGTACTTGAAACCGGCCGAGTCCGAGGCCGGGGCAGCGACGATGGTGGTGTACTCCAGCGCGCCGGCCTCTTCCAGGGTGTTCCGCGCCGAGGCGATGGTGGAACCCTTCTGGCCGATCGCGACGTAGATGCAGCGGACCTGCTTCTTCGGGTCGCCGGTCTTCCAGTTGTCGCGCTGGTTGATGATCGCGTCCAGCGCCACGGTGGTCTTGCCGGTCTGCCGGTCGCCGATGATCAGCTGACGCTGGCCCCGGCCGATCGCGGTCATCGCGTCGATGGCCTTGATGCCGGTCAGCAGCGGCTGCCGGACCTCCTGGCGCTGCACCACGGTGGGTGCCTGCAGCTCGAGGGCACGGCGCTCGGTGGTGTGGATCTCGCCCAGGCCGTCGATCGGCCGGCCGAGCGGGTTCACCACCCGGCCGAGGAAGCCGTCACCGACCGGGACGGAGAGGATCTCGCCGGTGCGCTTGACCTGCTGACCCTCCTCGATGTTGGAGGCGTCACCCAGGATGACCACGCCGATGTCGCGGACATCGAGGTTCAACGCCAGGCCCAGGGTGCCACCCTCGAACTCCAGCAGCTCGTTGGTCATGGCACTGGGCAGGCCCTCGACGTGCGCGATGCCGTCGCCGGTGTCGGTGACGACGCCGACCTCCTCGCGGGAGGCTTCCGGGGTGTAGGAGGAGACGTACCCCTCCAGCGCACTCCGGATCTCGTCGGCGGAGATAGTCAGCTCAGCCATCTTGGTTCCTCAATCTCTACTGGTTCGCTACCCGAAAGAACTTCTCAGCCGGCCAACGCGGCGCGTGCCGCCGCCAGCCGACTGCTGATCGTGCCGTCGATGACCTCGTCGCCGACCCGGACCTGGAGGCCGCCGCGGACACTCGGGTCCACCGCGGACCGGACGCTGATCGGCCGGCCGTACAGCTGGCTCAGCGAAGCGGCCAATCGCTCGGTCTGCTGCTGGCTGAGCTCGGTCGCCGATACCACCCTAGCCACTGATCGTTCCCGCCGGGCCGCGCTGGCCTCCAGCAGGTCGTCGATGGCCAGCAGCAGGCTGCGCTTGCGCCCGCTGGCCACCGCGTGGTTCAGCAACTCGGCGGTGATCCGGTTGACCTTGCCGGTCAGCAACGTGCGGAGCAGGCCCTGCCGCCGCTCGGCCGGCACCCCCTGCTCGTCCAGCGCCGACACCAGCTCGCCGGCGGAGCCGAGGATCCGCTCGAAGCGGAACAGCTCGTCCTCGACCTGGTCCAGTTCGCCCTGCCGCTCGGCCGCCGCCAGCAGCGCGTCGTCGGCGAGCATTTCCAGGCTGTCGGCCAGGTCCCACGGCGAGGACCAGCGCTGGGAGACCGCGTCGGCCAGCAGGCCGACCGCCGGCTCGTCCAGCCGGCTGCCGAACAGCCGGCGGACCAGCCCAACCCGGTCGGCCGGCTGGGACGCCGGGTCGCCCAGGGTGCGCCGCAACCGCGGCTGCTCGGCCAGCACCCCGGCGGCGGCGTACAGCTGCTCGGCCAACTCGTGCGAGCCGTCGGCGCCCGGCAGCTGCGGCAGCACCTCGGCCAGCCGCTCGCGCATCCGCGCCAGCGCCGACCGAGAAGCGGCGTGCACCATCATCGGGCGTCTCCGCTGGCTGCCTGCCGCTCGATGTCGGCCAGGAACGAGTCGACGGTGCCGCGGATCGCGGCGTCGTCGGACAGCTTCTGGCCGACGATCTTCTCCGACAGCTCGACAGCCAGGCTGCCGATCTCGCCGCGCAGCTCGCGCACCACCTGGGCGCGCTGGGCGGCCAGCTGGTCCTCACCGCGCTGGACGATGCGGGCCGACTCCTCGCGGGCCTGGTTGGTCAGGTCCTCGATGATGCGCTGGGCCTCGGCCCGGGCGCTCTCGCGGATCTGGGCCGCCTCGGTTCGTGCCTCGGCCAGCTGCGCGTTGTACTGCTCGAGCAGCCGGGCCGCCTCTGCCTGCACCGCCTCGGCACGGGCAATGCCGCCCTCGATGGCGTCGCGGCGCAGTTCGAAGGTCTTCTCGAACCGCGGCACCGCGTACTTGCGGATCAGGTAATACAGCACCCCGAACACGATCAACACCAGGACCAGCTCGGCCCAGTTGAAGCCGAGCGGGTTCGGTTCGTCGGTGGCTGCCAGGTTCAGAACTCTCACGGCGTGGCCCTTACCTCGAGATTGACGTCAGCGAACGATCAGCCGTTCTTGGCCTTGAGCACGAACGCCAGCGCGATGCCGATGATGGCGAGCGCCTCGGTCAGTGCGAAGCCCAGGAACGCGATCGGCTGCAGCCGGCTCTGCATCTCCGGCTGGCGGGCGGTGCCGTTGATGTAGGCGGCAAAGACCAGGCCGATGCCGATGCCGGGGCCGATCGCGGCGAGGCCGTAACCAACCATGTTCAGGGAGCCACCCAGGTTCATCGGGTTTCCTTTCATTGTCGGTCTGGCTGAGCAGACCGTCTCGTGGTGCGCAGGCTGCGCGGGTTGTCAGGCTTGCGGGGAAAGACTTCTCAGTGCTCGTGCGCCAGCGCGCCACCGATGTAGGTGGCCGTCAGCAGGGTGAAGACGTAGGCCTGCAGGCTGGCCACGATGACCTCGAGGAAGCCGATCGCGATACCGATCAGGAAGGCCACTACTCCGGCCGGCTTGAGCACCACCGAGCCGGTCGCCTCCAGCAGCAGCCAGGCGCCGCCGGTCGAGAACAGCACCAGCAGCAGGTGGCCGGCGAACATGTTGGCGAAGAGCCGCAGGCTCAGGGTCAACGGCCGCACCAGGATGTTGGAGAGGAACTCCAGCGGCACCAGCAGCGGCATGATGAAGATCGGCACGCCGGACGGCACGCAGGTGTGCTTGAGGTAGCCGCCCACACCCTTGTCGGCGATGCCCACGCCGTTGTAGATGATCCAGACCATCAGGGTCAGCCCGTAGGCGAAGCTGGCCCGGGAGAAGGTCGAGAAGTTCAGCAGCGGGATGATGCCGAACAGGTTGTTGATCAGGACGAAGAAGAACAGCGAAACCAGCAGCGGGACATAGCGCCGGTACTGGGCGCCGATGATGTCCTGGGCGATGCCGTTGCGGACGAAGCTGTAGGCCTGCTCGCCGAAGTACTGGCCCTTGCTCGGCACCACCGCGGCACGCCGGGAGGTGCCGATCAGCAGCCAGCCGGCCAGGATCGCACCCAGCACGAGCAGCGCGGACGACTTGGTGAGCAGGACGTCGTACCCGCTCTGGTTGAAGCTCTTTCCTGTGAAGTCAGGAAAGAAAAACTCCAACGGACCCGGTGCGTTGTATCCGCCTGCTATGACTAGGCCGTGGCTCACGCCGTGTCTCCTCGGTCATCACTGTCTGGCCGCTGTGCTGGATCGGTCTGTGCTGGATCGGTGTGCGTAGGTTCGGGCGGTGCCACCTCGGCGGGCGGCGTCGACTCACCGTCCACGCCGGGCGCACGAAACCGGTATCGGGTGAAGACCATGTACATCCCGAGCCCGAGTCCGACCAGGAGCCCGATCGGGATCCAGTAGCCGGCGTGCAGCCAGACGCTCAGTCCCCAGCCCAGCAAACCGTAGAAGACGACCCCGGCCACCAAATAACCGAAGGCCGCCCACGGGTCACCGTCCGGCGGCTGAGCGCCGGAAGCTGATGGACGGTTCATCTGCGCAAAACTCTAACAGGCCCGGACGGGCCCACTGACCGCACCCTGGCCCGCTCGATCTCGGTGCCGATCCACAGCCCGACGGCGCAGAAGATGCCGATTCCGACGGTCATCCCGTCGATCACCGACGGTGACGACAGCGCGTAGACGAGCCCGATCGCGATCACCGTGAGCGCATAGCTGCCGATCGCGGCGGCCAGGGTGAGGCCGGGGAACCAGCGGGCGGTGAAGCGCACGTTGTAGCTGCCGAACTCGAACGCGGCGACCGTGATCGCCAGCCCCAGCACGAAGCTCCAGCCGGCCCGGGCACCCGACGCGGAAAGGTAGCCGGACAGCAGCCCGCCGACCACCAGCGCCACCGGGATCAGGGTCCAGCGCAGCAGCAGCGCCCGCCGCTGCCGCCGGGCCGCGTCCGGGTCGTCGCTCGGGTCGGGGGTGCGCGGCTCCGGGGTCACCGGCTGATCGGCGGTCACGGCCGGGCCGACCGCAGCCGGGGCACCGCGGCCGCCAGCACGCCGGCGCCGAACAGCGCCGCGGCGACCGCCAGCACCAGCCACGGACCGTCGCTCAGCGACATCGCCACCGCGCCGAAGGCCAGCACCGCCGACCAGAAGTAGAGCAGCAGCACCGCCCGCCGGTGGCTGTGGCCGAGGTCCATCAGCCGGTGGTGCAGGTGCTCCTTGTCTGGCGCGAACGGCGACTGGCCGCGGGACAGCCGCCGGATTACCGCCAGCAGCAGGTCGAACAGCGGGAACGCCAGCACCATCAGCGGCAGGATCAGCGGCAGGTAGAGCGGCAGCGCGCCCTTGATGCCGATCGACTGCGGATCGGCCTGGGACGACGCGGTGGTCGCCGCGGCCGACAGCAGCAGGCCGACCAGCATCGAGCCGGAGTCCCCCATGAAGATCCGGGCGCTGGCGAAGTTGTGCGGCAGGAAGCCGACGCAGGCGCCCACCAACCCGGCGCAGATCAGGGTCGGGGCGAGCGCGATGTCGGTGTTGCCGACCACCGCCAGGTGATAGCTGTAGCCGAAGAACGCCAAACCCTGGATCGCGGTGATGCCGGCCAGCAGGCCGTCCAGGCCGTCGATGAAGTTGACCGCGTTGATGGTCAGCACGGTCAGCACGATGGTGATCTCGACGCTGGCGTCGCGGTCCAGCGGGATGGTGCCGATATTGGCGAACGGCACATAGATGTAAAGCAATTGGATGCCGCCGACGATCGACATCACCGCCGCCGCGGTGACCTGGCCGGCGAACTTCGTCAGCGAGTCGAGCTCGTACCGGTCGTCCAGGATGCCCAGCACCGAGATGATCAGGCCGCCCCAGAGCACCCCGGAGATCTCGTTGCCGTTGGCGAAGGTCGCGTGCAGGGTGGGCAGCGCGTGCGCGATCAGCATCGCCATCAGAAAGCCGGCCAGCAGCGCGGTGCCACCCAGCCTGGGGGTATCCACCGCGTGCACGTCCCGGTCCCGGGGCCGGGCGACCGCGCCCCAGCGGGTGGCCACCAGCCGGGCCAGCGGGGTGCACAGGTAACTGCCGATCGCCGCGATCAGACCGACCAGCGCGTATTCGAGGGACGGATGCACGAGCTACGCCCGCCGGTCAGCCCCGGGGGTAGGCGGGGTGGGCGGCCACCAGCTCGCCCACCTCGGCCCGGACCGCGGCGTGGGTGCCGGCGTCGTCGCTGGTGACCGCACGGTGGATCAGGTCGGCGACCCGGTCCATCTCGGACTCGGTCATGCCCTGGGTGGTGACCGACGGTGAGCCGACCCGGATGCCGGACGCGATCGACGGCGGCGCCGGATCGTTCGGGATGGCGTTCTTGTTCAGCACGATGCCGGCCGCGTCACAGCGCGCCTCGGCGTCCTTGCCGGACACCCCGACCCCCTGCAGGTCGATCAGCGCCAGGTGGGTGTCGGTGCCACCGGTGACCGCCCGCATCCCCCGCTCCACCAGCCCGGCGGTGAGCGCCTGGGCGTTGCTGATCACCTGGCGGGCGTAGGCCTGGTACTCGGGCGTGGCGCACTCGGCCAGGTTGACCGCCTTGGCGGCGACCGCGTGCATCAGCGGGCCGCCCTGCATCATCGGGAACACCGCCTTGTCGAGCTTTGCGGCATGTTCTGCCTTGCACACCAGGGCGCCCCCGCGCGGGCCGCGCAGCACCTTGTGGGTGGTGAAGGTGACCACGTCGGCGTACGGCACCGGTGACGGGATCGCCTTGCCGGCGACCAGGCCGATGAAGTGCGCGGCGTCCACCATCAGGATCGCGCCGACCTCGTCGGCGATCTCGCGGAACACCGCGAAGTCGATCAGCCGCGGGATCGCCGAGCCGCCGCAGATGATCATCTTCGGTCGGTGCTCGGTGGCCAGCGCCCGCACCTGGTCGTAGTCGATGTGCTCGGTCTCGGGGTGCACCCCGTAGTGGACCGGGTTGAACCACTTGCCGGAGAAGCTGACCTTGGTGCCGTGGGTCAGGTGGCCGCCGTGCGGCAGCGACATCGCCAGCACCGTGTCGCCCGGCTGCAGGAACGCGCCGTAGACGGCGATGTTGGCGCTGGCGCCGGAGTGCGGCTGCAGGTTGGCGTGGTCGGCGCCGAACAGCGCCTTGGCCCGCTCGATGCCGATCTCCTCGGCGCGGTCGACCACTTCGCAACCGCCGTAGTACCGCTTGTGCGGGTAGCCCTCGGCGTACTTGTTGCTCAGGGTGCTGCCGAGCGCGGCGAGCACCGCGGGCGAGGTGAAGTTCTCGCTGGCGATCAGCTGCAGGCCGCCGCGCAGCCGGTCCAGCTCGTCGAGCACCACGCCGGCGATCTCCGGGTCGACCTTCTGCAACGCTTCGAAGTCCGGTCCCCAGTACTGGTCAGACATCTTCTTCCCCTGGCTGCTCGAGTGGGCTTGCGCGGCAGTCGACGATCGGGCGCACGCGCCGGCGGTGGCACCACCGGTTCTGCTGGCTAGGTTAGCCGAGGAGGGCTCGGCTCGACGGTCGGCACCACCGCACGCAGTTGGGCCAGGCTGATCGCCCCTTCGCGCAGCACGGTGGGCACCTCGGCGGTCAGGTCGACGATGGTGGACGGCTGGCCGACCGGCACCTCGCCACCGTCCAGGTAGACCGCCACCGACTCCCCCAGCTGCTCGTGCGCCTGCCGCACCGTGGTGGCCGGCGGCTGGCCGCTGACGTTCGCGCTGGAGACCGCCATCGGTCCGGTCTCGGCCAGCAGGTCGAGCGCCACCGGGTGCAGCGGCATGCGCAGCGCGACGGTGCCCCGGGCGTCGCCGAGGTCCCAGGCCAGCGACGGCGCGTGCTCCACCACCACGGTCAGGCCGCCCGGCCAGAACGCCTGGGTCAGGTCGCGCAGCATCGACGGCACGAAGCTGACCAGCCCGTCCAGGGTGTGCCAGGAGCCGACCAGCACCGGCACCGGCATGTCCCGGCCGCGGCCCTTCGCGGCCAGCAGGCTGGCGACCGCGTCCGGGTTGAACGCGTCGGCTCCGATCCCGTAGAGCGTGTCGGTCGGCAGCACCACCACCGAGCCCGCCTGCACCGCCCGGGCCGCGGTCGCGATCGCCGCCGGCCGGCTGGCCAGGTCGGTGCAGTCCAGAATGTCGATCACCGGCTCATCCCCTGCTTCACGAGTTCTCCTGCATCTTGCCGCACCAGGCTCATCGCCTGACCGCCCGGGCGAACCGCGGCCGGCCGGCCAGATCCGGCAGGTCCGTCACCGACATCCAGCAGCCGGCGGCGGCCAGCAGCGCCGGCACCGCCTCGCGATGCCCGTCGTCGTGCTCGACCACCAGCAACCCGCCGGGACGCAGCAGCCGGGCTGCGGTGGCGAACAGCGCCGGCATCAGCGCCAGCCCGTCCGGCCCGGCGAACACCGCCTGGTCAGGGTCGTGCCCGACCTCGACCGACAGCTCGTCCCGCACCGTCTCGGGCACGTACGGCGGGTTGCTCAGCACCACGTCGAACGCGGCCGGGGTCAGCAGCTCCGGCTCGGTGACGTCGGCGGCCAGCACCTCGACCGGACGGTCCCCGGCGGCCACCCGGTCGGCGACGTTGCGCCGCAGCCAGGTCAGCGCGGCCGGGTCCCGCTCGACCGCCACCACCCGGGTGTGCGGGTACTCCTGGGCCACCGCCAGCGCGATCGCGCCGGACCCGGCGCAGAGGTCGACCACCCGGTCGGCGGTCGCCAGCTCGGCGGCGGCCAGCTCCACCAGCAGTTCGGTCTCCGGTCGCGGGATGAACACGCCCGGACCGACCGCGAGCTCCAGGTGCCGGTACGGCGCCCGTCCGGTCAGGTGCTGCACCGGGGTACCGGCCGCCCGGCGCTCGACCAGCGCCCGGTAGTCGGCGGCCTGCTGCTCGGTCAGCCCGCCCAGCAACACCAGCCGGCCACGCGGCAGCCCGGTCAGGTGCGCCAGCAGCAGCTCGGCGTCGACCCGCGCGGAAGCGACTCCGGCCGCCGTGAGCGTGGCGGTGGCGGCCGACAGCGCACGGCTCGCCGGGGTCACTCACTCACCCGACAGCGCGGCCTCGACATCGGCCCGGATGAGCGCCTCGATCACGTCGTCGAGCGCGCCGTCGAGCACCTGGTCGAGGTTGTAGGCCTTGAAGTTCACCCGGTGGTCGGCGATCCGGTTCTCGGCGAAGTTGTACGTGCGAACGCGCTCCGACCGGTCCACCGTGCGCACCTGCGACCGCCGGGCGTCCGAGGCCTCCTGCTGGGCGGCCTCCTCGGCCAGCGCCAGCAGCCGGGCCCGCAGCACCCGCAGCGCCGCTTCCCGGTTCTGCAGCTGGCTCTTCTCGTTCTGCATCGCGACCACCGTGCCGGTCGGCAGGTGGGTGATCCGCACCGCCGAGTCGGTGGTGTTCACGCTCTGACCACCCGGCCCGGACGAGCGGTACACGTCGATCCGCAGGTCGTTCATGTCGATCTCGACGTCCACCTCCTCCGCCTCCGGCAGCACCAGCACGCCGGCCGCCGAGGTGTGGATGCGGCCCTGCGACTCGGTCACCGGCACCCGCTGCACCCGGTGCACCCCGCCCTCGTACTTCAGCCGGGCGTACACCGGGTTCTCCGCCGACCGGGACCGGACCGCGACCGTCACCGACTTGTGGCCGCCCAGGTCGGTGGGCTCGTCGTCGAGCACCTCGACCTGCCAACCCTGCCGCTCGGCGTAGCGCAGGTACATCCGCAGCAGGTCACCGGCGAACAGCGCCGACTCGTCGCCGCCCTCACCGGCCTTTACCTCGAGGATGATGTCCTTGGTGTCGTTCGGGTCCTTGGGCACCAGTTGCTCGCGCAGCCGGGACTCCAGCTCCGGTATCCGGGCGGTCAGCTCGTCCGCCTCGGCGGCGAACGCCGGGTCCTCCGCGGCCAGTTCCCGGGCCGCCTCGGCGTCGGCTCGCACCGCGTCCAGTTCCCGCGAGGTGCTCACGATCGGTGCCAGCTGGGCGAACCGGCGGCCGAGCCGGCGGGCCACCGCCTGGTCGGCGTGCACCGCGGGGTCGGCCAGCGCGGCCTCGGTCTCGGCGTACTCGGCGAGCACCTGGGCAAGGGTGCCCGCACCGTCGGCTGTACTCATCTCGGCATTCCTCCTCCTAGCACGTCAGCTGCGGACGATGCGACGTGGAGACCAATCGGGCATAAGAAACGGCGCCCCTGGGCACCCGCCGAAACGGGTGCGCCTGGGGCGCCGTAGGAGAAGCTAGGACGAGGTGGTGGTGCGCTGACGCTTGCCGTAGCGCTTCTCGAACTTGTCCACCCGGCCGCCGACATCCATGATCTTCTGCTTGCCGGTGTAGAACGGGTGGCAGGCGGAGCAGACCTCAGCGTGCAGCTGGCCCGACTTGGCGGTGCTGCGGGTGGTGAAGGTGTTGCCGCACGAGCAGGTCACCTGGGTGACCACGTAGTCCGGGTGAATGCCGTCTTTCACGATGGTTCCCTCTCTTGGGCACCGGAATGGATCGGTGCCGGTAATGGCCGCCGGGTCGTCCGGACGCTGCCGTGGCCTTGTCGCCGTGGGCTTGTCGAGGACGTGAACCGGAGCCGGGTTCGTCAACCAGACAGTGTGCCAGCAGGGGGCACGCCGATTCAAACGGCCCTCCCCCGGTCGGCATTCCCGGCCTGCATACGACCCGTCCGGGCATCATCGAAGGCATGCCACCGCTGCCGAGCTGGACGGCCACCGCGCCGGCCGGCCGGGTGCTGCTGGCGGGAGCCGCCGTGGCGGCGGTGCTGGCCGCCGGGTCGCTCTCGGCCGCCCTCCGCACCCGGCCCACCGTGGTCCGGTCGGTGGTGGTGGCGGACGCGCCGCCGGTCCGGGCACTGGACGCGGCCGGCTGCCCCAGCGGCGTCCGGTGCGCGTTCCGGCCGTCGCTGCCGGCCGGCGTGCAGGCCGCGCTCGACCGGCACTTCCCGCATGCGGTGGCGCAATGGCGCAGCAGCACGCTGGACGCCGCCACCGGGACGGTCTACCAGGCCCGGGCGGCCGTCCAGCCGGGTCCCGGCGCGGCGCTGCTGCTGACCGCGCGCTGCCTGCCCGGCGGGACCGAGCGGGAGCCGGCGCGGGACCAGACCTCGGCACAGCAGCGGTCGGACCTGGCCGGCAACCAGTTGGCGCTGGTCACCCGGCACAGCCGGCAGGTCGCCGGGGCGCCCGGGTGCGCGGTGACCGTGGAGCTCACCGCGCCGGGCCTCGGCTCCGGCTACACGGCGGCGCTGGCCGCGCTGACCGCCGACCCGGAGGCACAACTGCGGCCATGAGCGAGCACGACGAGATCAGGCTGGACGGGCTGCCGCCGGCCACGCCCCCGCCGCCGACCGGCCCTGGGCTGCCGGTCCGCTGGTGCCTGCTGCTGGCGGTGCTGGCAGTGCTCGCCGCCGCGGCCGGCGGCGGGCTGCTGAGCTACCGGCGGGCGCAGGTCCGGCAGGTCACCGAGGTGCGCTACCGGCAGTCGGCGGCGGATCTGACCGGTTGCCCGCAAGGCGACAACTGCGTTCCGCTGGCCGGTCCCGGCGAGGTGCTGACGTTGCCGGCCGGGTTGGCCGGCGCCGGCCTGGTCACCGACAGCAGCCTGCTCGACGCCAGCAGCAGCCGGACCATTCGCACCGTGCAGCTCTACCGACGGGGCCCGGTTGCGTTCGAGGTGATCGCCCAGTGCGTGGCCGGCGCCGGACCGGTCGCCGATTCCGAGTCGACCTCGGCGACGGCGTTCAGCGTGGTACGGCCCGGGCACCGGCCGGGCTGCAGCGTCGCGGTGCAGGGGCAGGCGCCGGCCGGCGTGCCGCTGCCGGTGGCGGCGCTGCGGGAACTGGCCGCCGACCCCGACCTGCAACTGGCCGAATAACGGCGGAGCCCTGCCGCGATCCGCGGCAGGGCTCCGACAGCCAGCAGGTAACGCTCAGCCCTTGACGCCACCGGCGGTCAGGCCGCTGACGATCCGGCGCTGGAAGAGCAGCACCACGATCACCAGCGGGATCGTGACCACCAGGCCGGCCGCCATCGTCTGGGTGTACGGCACGATGTGCGGGCCGGCGGTGAAGTTGGCGATCGCCACCGTGGACGGCGCCACCGACGCCTTGCCCACCGACAGCACGCTGGACAGCAGGTACTCGTTCCAGGACGCCAGGAACACCAGGATCGCGGTGGTGAACAGTGCCGGCGCGGCCAGCGGGAAGATCACCAGCCGGAACGCCTGCCCCGGGGTGGCCCCGTCCACCCGAGCCGCCTGCTCCAGTTCCCACGGCATGTCGGCGAAGAAGCTGGTCAGGGTGTAGACGGCCAGCGGCAGCGAGAACGAGATCTGCGGGATGATCAGCGCCTGGTAAGTGCCCAGCCAGCCGAAGTTGGTGAACAGCTGGAAGATCGGGGTCAGGATCGCGACGCCCGGGAACATCGAGGCGCCGAGGATTGCCGCCAGCACCAACCCCTTGCCGCGGAACGACAGCCGAGCCATCGCGTAGCCGGCGAACACACCGACCACCATCGCCACCACGGTGACCACGGTGCCGATGATCAAGCTGTTGACCAGCGACCGGCCGAACTGGTTGAACGCGGTGTTGAACGCGTATCGGAAGTTACCCAGCGTGGTGTGGGTGAACCACGGCGTGGTGTCGTAGGTGTAGGCGTTCTCCCGGAAGGCGAGCACCACCATCCAGTAGAACGGCAAGAAGCACCAGACGATGATCAGCGCGATCACCAGCCCGTTGCCGAACGTGCCCCAGCGGAACGGCGGTCGGGTGTGGACGGTCTCGGCGGTGGTCGAGCGCGGCACGCTCACGGTCGCGGTGGTCATCTCACTTCGCTCCCTTCGCCTGGGCGCCCACGATGTTGGCGTTGAACAGCCGGACCATGCCGAGCGCGATCGCGAAGATCACGATGAAGGTGATGGTTGACAGCGCCGAGGCGGAGTTCAGGCCGACGTTCAACTGCTTGACCACCAGGATCGAGATGGTGGTGGTGCCGTTCGAGCCGCCGGTCAGGATCCACGGCAGGTCGTACATCCGCAGGACGTCCAGGGTTCGGAAGATCACCGCGACGGCCAGCGCCGGCTTGACCAGCGGCAGGGTGATCCGGGTGAATCGCTGCCAGGCATTGGCTCCGTCCACCCGGGCCGACTCGTAGAGGTCGGCCGAGATTCCTTGCAGGCCGGCCAGGATCAGCAACGCGATGAACGGGGTGGTCTTCCAGACGTCGGCGATGATCACCGCCAGCCTGGCCGGCCACTGCGACGACGTCCATGCGGTCTGCGTGCCTAGGGTCTTGTTGAGCACGCCCTGCGGGTCGAAGATCACGATCCACAGCTTGGAGGTGACCGCGGTCGGGATCGCCCAGGGCACCAGGATGGCGGCGCGAACCAGCCCCCGGCCCTTGAACGCCCGGTGCATGACCAGCGCGAAGCACATGCCGATGACCGTCTCGATGGTCACCGTGACGACGGTGAAGAAGATGGTCACCCACATGGACGACCAGAACTGCGAGCCGAGGGTGCCGGTCGGGCACTTGGTGGTGCCGCCGCCGGGAGTGGCGCACTGCTGCAGCAGCCAGTGCTTGTAGTTGGTCAGCCCGATCCAGTGGGTGGTGTTGCTGAAGAAGCCGGTGGTCGGGTCGAGCCCGGGCTCGGACTGGAACGACTGGTAGATGCCCTTGATGATCGGGTAGCCGACGACCAGGGCCAGCAGGATCACCGTCGGCGCGACCAGCGTGACGGCCAGCCGGCCCTCACCGGTCCGGATCTTCTTGCGCTTGGCCGGAGCGGGCTGGGGAGCGCCCGCTAGCTCAGCGGTGTCAGCGGTTGGCCGGGCGACTGTCATAGCGCCTCCTAGGGCTGCTTGCAAACCACGACTTCTAGATATGAAGCACCGGCGAGATGGGCCGAGATCATTCGACCACATCCCGCCGGTGCGTTCATAGGCTCGGTACGGGCTGAACTAGCCGGCCGTCGCCGATTGGATTGCCGACTGCATGTCAGACAGTGCCTGCTGGGTGCTCTTCTGGCCTTGCAGCGCGGCGTAGGCGTTGGTCTGGATCGCCTCGGTGACGCCCGGGTAGAACGGCGTGACCGGACGCGGGACCGCGGTCTGGATGCTCTGCAGCAGGGTCGGCAGGTACGGGAACTGCTTCACCAATGCCGGGTCGTTGTACAGCGACGCGATGACCGGTGCCAGGGTGCCCTGGGTCAGGTTGTTGCGCTGGATCTTGTCCGACTCGATGAACTTCAGGAAGTCCAGGTCGGTCGCCTTGTGCTTGGAGTACTGGCTGATCGCCAGGCTGTGACCACCGAGGCTGGACGCGCCGTGGCCGTCCGGGCCGGGCAGCGGGGCGATGCCGAACTTGTCGGCGACCTTCGAGCCCTTGCCGGCCAGGATCGCGTCGGCGTAGGGCCAGTTGCGCATGAACATCAGCTGGCCTGCCTGGAAGGCGTTCAGGCTCTCGGTCTCCTTGAAGCCGAGCGCCTCCTTCGGGATGTAGCCCTGCTTGAACCCGTTCACCAGGAAGTCGAGGCCCTTCGCGGCCTCCGGGGTGTTCACGTTCGGGGTCTTGCCGTCGTCCTTGACGATCTGGCCGCCGGCGGCGTTGATCGCCTCGGCCGCGTTCACCGTCAGACCCTCGTACTTGAAGAACTGACCCGCGTAGCAACCCGGCTTCGAGCCGGTGATGGTGCCCGCTGTCTTGCCCTTGCAGTCCGCGATCAGCTGGTCCCAGGTGGTGGGCGGGGTTGCCACCAGGTCCTTGCGGTAGTACAGCAGGCCGCCGTCAGAGGCGTACGGCGCCGCGAACAGGGTGCCGTTGTAGGTGGCCGCCTTGACCGTCGCCGGCAGCAGCGCGCTGGTGTCGAGGGCGTACTTGTCCTTCAGCGGGACGATCCAGCCCTTGGCGGCGAACTCCGCGCTCCACACGACGTCGACGGTGACCACGTCGTAGCCGGAGTCCTTGGCCTGGAAATGCTGCTCGAGGTCCGACAGCTGCTGATCGGCCTGGTCGGACTGCTGCTTGATCGTCACCTTTTCGTTCGGGTGCGCAGCATTCCACTGGTCGGCGATGAACGGCATGGTGCCGCTGTTGTCCTTGCCGGTGACGAAAGTGATCGGCCCTCGGGAATTGTCCCCGCCGGATGATGACCCCCCACCGCTCTTGCTGGAGCTACAGCCGGCGACGAGGGCCGCCGCGCCGAGCACCGAGAGCGCCGTTACGGCGATCTTTGAACGCATCTACGTGTGTCCTTCCGGATGACGGATAACGTGAGCGCCTGAAGCGCTTACGGGGTAACGGAGACGTTCGCATGCCCGCCATCCAGGGGGAATACCTCGGATGAGCGAAGATACTCAACCGTTACCTCGTTGACAGCTCACGATCATATGGCCGAAACGTTCCACCAGCCAGTTAGCGGAATTCGTGTCGCGACATCACTCATGTCACGATCGCCGCTGGCGTTGATACTGCTCGAGTTGTGCTACTACCCGGGACAAATTGTGTATTACCGCGTGCTTCGGGGTCGGTCGGCTCGGTTGTAGCAGCGATGGCGGAACGTCCACGTAGTTGCCGTCGGTTTGGTTGATCCGAATCGTCGGCGCGCCCCGCACGTTCGGCACCACCTCGAGGTCGGCCAGCTCCGACCAGGGAATCCAGCGCTCCCGGGTCAGTTCGCGCACCGAGATCCCGTCGGCGGTGGCGACCAACTGCAGCCGCAACGCCACCACCGCCAGCCCGCCGCAGAGCAGTCCGAGCGCCAGGGTGGGAATGCGCACCACCGCCGGCGGGTGCCCGTAGAGGTTCAGCGCGGCCGCGGCGCAGAGCGCCAGCATCAGCAGCGCCGGCTGGTAGGACGGGATACGCCAGACCAGTTGCGGCGGCGGCTCCGACCGGACCATGGCGCGAGTCTAGACACGACGGAGCCGGTGGACCCGAAACGGGTCCACCGGCTCCTTCGCGCTGTGCGAGTCCCGGGTTAGCGGTCGTCCCCGCCGCCCGGCGTGGTCTTCGCGATCTGCATCAGGAACTCGTAGTTGGTGCGGGTCTTGCGCAGCCGGTCCAGCAGCAGGTCGATCGCCTGCTGCGGGTCGAGCGCGTGCAGCACCCGGCGCAGCTTGATCACCACCGCCAGCTCGTCCGGCGAGAGCAGGATCTCCTCCTTGCGGGTGGACGACTGGTCGACGTCCACCGCCGGGAACACCCGCTTGTCGGCGATCTTGCGCTCCAACCGCAGCTCGGCGTTACCGGTGCCCTTGAACTCCTCGAAGATCACCGTGTCACCGGCCGAACCGGTCTCCACCAGGGCCGAGGCGATGATGGTCAGCGAACCGCCGTCCTCGATGTTGCGGGCGGCGCCCAGGAACCGCTTCGGCGGGTAGAGCGCGGTCGAGTCCACACCACCGGACAGGATCCGGCCCGAGGCCGGCGCCGCCAGGTTGTAGGCCCGGCCGAGCCGGGTGATCGAGTCGAGCAGCACGACCACGTCGTGGCCCATCTCGACCAGCCGCTTGGCCCGCTCGATCGACAGCTCAGCGACCATGGTGTGGTCGGACGGCCGCCGGTCGAAGGTCGAGGCGATGACCTCGCCCTTCACCGAACGCTGCATGTCGGTGACCTCTTCGGGACGCTCGTCCACCAGCACCACCATCAGGTGGCACTCCGGGTTGTTGACCGCGATCGCGTTGGCGATCGCCTGCATGATCATGGTCTTGCCGGCCTTCGGCGGCGAGACGATCAGCGCTCGCTGCCCCTTACCGATCGGCATCACCAGGTCGATGATCCGGGTGGTCATGATGTGCGGCTCGGTCTCCAGCCGCAGCCGCTCCTGCGGGTAGAGCGGGGTCAGCTTGGTGAACTCCACCCGGTTGCGGGCCTGCTCCGGGTCGACGCCGTTGATCGAGTCCAGCCGCACCAGCGGGTTGAACTTCTCCTTGCGCTCCCCGTCACGCGGCTGCCGGACCACTCCGGTGACCGCGTCACCGCGGCGCAGCCCGAACCGGCGGACGAAGGAGTTGGAGACGTAGACGTCGTCGGAGCTGGCGAAGTAGCCGCTGACCCGGATGAACCAGGAGCCCTTGTCGTCGACGTTGTCCAGGATGCCGGCGACCGGCAGCAGGACGTCGTCCTCGGCGATGGTCGGCTCGGCCTCGGTGCGACCGCCGCCGCCACCCTGGACGTCGTTGCGGTCCCGGCTTCGGCCGCGCCGGTCGCGGTAGCGCCGGCCACGCCGGTTGCCGTACTCGTCGTCGTCGTCCGAGCGCTGCGTATTGCGGTTGTCGTTGCGGTTGTTCTGGTTGCGGCCCTGCTGGTCGCGGTTGTCCCGGCCCTGGTCGCGGTTCTGCTGGTCGCGGCCCTGCTGGTCGCGGTTGTCCCGGCCCTGGTCGCGGTTCTGCTGGTCGCGGTTCTGCTGGTCGCGGCCCTGCTGGTCCCGGTTGTCCCGGCCCTGGTCGCGGTTCTGCTGGTCGCGGCCCTCGCGGTTCTGCGGCTGGCTCTGACCGCGCTCGCGACGGCCGCCCTCACGCTGGTTGCCGTCGGCCTCGGCGGCCGGCCGGGCCGACTCGCCCTGCTGGTCCGACCCGGCCTGCTCGGCCGGGGTCCGGTCCTGCTGGGCGCTCTCCGGCTGGTTCGGCGCCTCGATGACGGTCTGCTGCGGCGAGCCGGCCGCGCGGCTGGCCGCGCGCCTGGCCCGGGCCGGCTTGGCCGGTGCGACGTTCCCGTCGGACTGATCGGCGCCGCTGCTCTGGGCACCGCTGCTCGGGGCGCCGTTGGTCTGGGCCTCGTTCGCCGAGGCGCCGTTGGCCTGACTGCGGTTGGACCGGGTGGACCCGGTCGAGGTGCCGGCTGCGCCGCCGGTGGCCGGCTGGCCGCCGCGCTGGACCGCCTCGATGGCGGCCACCAGGTCACTCTTGCGAAGCTTGCCGGTCGCAATGCCCATCGAGCTCGCGAGCGTCTGCAGCTCGGGCAGCAGCATCGACGAGAGGGAACCCGAACGACGCCGCGCACGGTCCTGGGCGGCGGAGGTTCCGCCGGAGCCGGCGGTGGGCAGGACGCTGAGCTGGTCCTGGGTTTCGGTCACGTGCTGTCGGATCCTTCCGAGGGTGGGCCTGCTTCGATGGAAGCCGTACCCGAGTGTTGGTTCGGCAGGTTACCCGCCGGTCTGATCACTTTGTGAGCAGATGTTGCGCAGCCATCAGTCGAAGGCCGGGCCACCAGCGCCACTGCTCGCGCAGGCTTTCCGGGCCGCGAGACCGGGATTTCGGCTGGTGAATTCCCGCCAGGACTGGCCGGGCTGCGATCTACGCGTAATGCTCCGAGCAGGCACCCGGGCGGTCATGTGCTCCGAAGAGTCACCTGCTCCGACGAGTGCTGTACGGGAGCGGGAACGCGAGATTGATATCAGACTAGACGCTTCTCGCTGCAGGCGGCAACACCGGGGTTGGCGTGTCGCATTCCCGGGTGCGAGGCGGTCAGTCCGCAACCGGCTCGCACCGGGTGCCGGCCGCCGGCGCCAGCAGCGCGGCCTCCCAGCCGACCGGGCAGTCGGCCGCCGCGTCGGCCGCCTGGCCGGGCGCGGCCAGGGCCAGCACCGACGGACCAGCCCCGGAGATCACCGCGGCGATCCCGCGCCGTCGCAGCGCGCCGACCAACTCAGTGCTGGCCGGCATCTGCGCCGCCCGGTACTGCTGGTGCAGCCGGTCCTCGGTCGCGGGCAGCAACAGCTCCGGCCGGCCGGTCAGGGCCAGCAGCAGCAGCGCCGACCGGTTCAGGTTGAACGCGGCGTCGACGTGCGGCACCTGCTCGGGCAACGCGGCCCGGGCGGTGGCGGTGACCAGCTGGTCCGGCGGGATGAAGAGCACTGGCGACACCCCGGACGGTTCCAGCCGGACCGCCCGGGCGCCGGTCGAGCCAGACCCGGGCTCAGCGACCTGCTGCCACGCCACCGTGAGACCACCCAGCAGGCAGGCCGCGACGTTGTCCGGGTGACCTTCCAGCTCGCTGGCCAGGGCCAGCGCGGCCTCGTCGTCCAGCTGCTGCCGGCCGCCGACCCGCAGCGACCGGGCGAGCTCGACGCCGGCGACGATCGCGGCCGCCGAGGAGCCCAGCCCGCGCCCGTGCGGGATCTCGTTGCGGCAGACCAGCCGCAGCCCGGCCGGCTGGCCGCCGAGCAGCTCGAAGCAGGCCCGCATGCTGCGCACCACCAGGTGGCTCTCGTCCAGCGCCACCAGGCCGGCACCCATCCCGGCCAGCTCGATCGACAGGCCGCCCGGGGTGACCTCGGCGGTGACCTCGTCGAACCGGTTCAACGCCAGGCCGAACGAGTCGAAGCCGGGCCCGAGGTTGGCGCTCGACGCCGGCGCCCAGACCCGCACCGGATGGTCGACGAATGCCATCAGGCCAGTCCCAGCTCGACGGCCGCGGCGTGCGCGTCCACCGGCACCGTGGCCGGGGCGGGCGCTCCCGAGATCGCCCACTCCGGATCCTTCAGCCCGTTGCCGGTCACCGTGCAGACCACCACGCTGCCGGCCGGCACCAGCCCGGCGCCGGCCGCCTTGAGCAGGCCGGCCACGCTGGCCGCCGAGGCCGGCTCGACGAAGACCGCCTCCTGCCGGGCCAGCAGCCGGTAGGCCTGCAGGATCTCCCGGTCGGTCACCGAGTCGATCAGGCCGCCCGAGTCATCCCGCGCGGCCACCGCCTGCTGCCAGGAGGCCGGGTTGCCGATCCTGATCGCGGTGGCGATGGTGACCGGTTTCGCGATCGGTGCGCCGAGCACGATCGGCGCCGCGCCGGCTGCCTGAAAGCCATACATCCTCGGGGTGTTCTCCACCAGACCGGCCTGCTGGTACTCCTGGTAACCCTGCCAGTAGGCGGTGATGTTGCCGGCATTGCCGACCGGGATGCAGTGCAGGTCGGGCGCCCGACCCAGCACGTCGCAGATCTCGAAGGCGGCGGTCTTCTGGCCCTCGATCCGGTGCGGGTTCACCGAGTTGACCAGCGCCACCGGGTAGTCCACCGCAAGCTTGCGGGCGAGTTCCAGGCAGTCGTCGAAGTTGCCGTCCACCTGCAACAGCCGGGCGCCGTGCACCAGCGCCTGGGCCAGCTTGCCGAGCGCGATCTTGCCCTGCGGCACCAGCACCGCGCACACCATGCCGGCCCGCACCGCGTACGCGGCCGCCGACGCCGAGGTGTTGCCGGTGGAGGCGCAGATCACCGCCCGGGCGCCGGCCTCGGCGGCCTTGGAGATCGCCACCGTCATGCCACGGTCCTTGAACGAGCCGGTGGGATTGGCCCCTTCCACCTTCAGGTACACCTCGGCGCCGGCCAGCTCGGACACCCGCCGGGCCGGCACCAGCGGGGTGCCACCCTCGAACAGGGTCACCACGGGGGTGTCGGCGGTGACCGGCAACCGGTCCCGGTACGCCTCGATCAGGCCGGGCCAGGCGGTGCAGGACGGGCCGGCGAGGTAGTGACGTCCGGGCATCGAAGGGCTCCTCGATCGTGGCCGGTCGAGCTAGCCGACCGCGGTGGACGGGCCGGCGACCACACTGTCGAAGCCCACGTCATTGGCCAGGATCTGTTCCCGGCTCTCCCGCCGCACGATAACCGCTGGCTGCCGATCGGTCACCGCGATCACCGGCGGTCGCGGCATCTTGTTGTAATTGCTGGCCATCGCATAGCAGTACGCGCCGGTGGCCGCCACCGCGAGCAGGTCCCCCGGGGCGACGTCGGCCGGCAGCCAGCAGTCCCGCACCACCACGTCGCCACTCTCGCAGTGCTTGCCGACCACCCGGCTGCGGGCGGCCGGCGCCTCGCTCGTCCGGTTCGCCAACACCGCGGTGTAGTCGGCGTCGTAGAGCGAGGTGCGGATGTTGTCGCTCATCCCGCCGTCCACCGAGACGTAGCTGCGGGTCAGGCCTCCGTCCAGCACCACCTGCTTGACGGTGCCCACCTCGTACAGGGTGATCATGGACGGGCCGATCACCGCCCGGCCGGGTTCCACCGCCAGCCGCGGCGACGGCAGCCCGGCCAGGTCGCACTCGCGCAGCACGATCTCCCGCAACCGCCGGGCGATCTCGGCCGGCGGCTGCGGATCGTCACCATCGACGTAGGCGATGCCGAGACCGCCGCCGAGGTCGAGCTCGGCCAGCTGCCGCCCGTGGTCGGCCTGGATCCGGGCCAGCAGCGCGACCAGCCGGTGCGCGGCCACCTCGAAGCCGGCGGTGTCGAAGATCTGCGAGCCGATGTGCGAGTGCAGGCCGACCAGTTCCAGTTCGGGCGCCGCCAGCACCCGGGCGACCGCCTCGGCGGCCTGCCCGGCGCTCAGCGAGAACCCGAACTTCTGGTCCTCGTGCGCGGTGGCGATGAACTCGTGGGTGTGCGCCTCGACGCCGACGGTGACCCGCACCAGCACCCGCGGCCGGACGCCTGCCTGCCGGGCGATCTCGGCCAGCCGGTCGATCTCGACGTGGCTGTCCAGCACGATCCGGCCGACTCCGGCCGCCACGGCCTCGCGCAGCTCGGAGTAGGACTTGTTGTTGCCGTGTAGGGCGATTCGCTCCCCCGGCACCCCCGCGCGCAACGCCACCGCGAGCTCACCGCCGGTGCACACGTCGATGCCCAGGCCCTCGTCCGCGACTATCCGGGCGACCGCGGTGGAGAGAAAGGCCTTGCCCGCGTAGTAGACATCGCCGTCGGCGAATGCGCTGGCCCAGGTGGCAGCCCGAGCCCGCAGGTCGGCGGTGTCGAGGACGAACGCGGGGGTGCCGAACTCGGCCGCCAACTCCGGTGCCGGCAGCCCACCGACCACCAGCGCACCGGTCCCGTCCCGCTCGCTGCCGACCGGCCAGATCACCGGGTTGATCGCGTTCAGGTCGACCGGCACCGGACGTTCGACACCGGCGACCGGGTGCCCGTGGCTCGGGCCGGCCGGGTGGGCGGACCTGGTCACTTGCGGTCCGGGGCGGAAACCCCCAGCAACCGCAGGCCGTTCGCCAGCACCGTCCGGGTGGCCACGTCCAACCACAACCGGGTCCGGTTCAGCTCGGTGATCGGCTCGTCGCCCTTCGGGATCACCCGGCAGTTGTCGTACCAGCGGTGGAAGTGGCCGGCCAACTCCTCCAGGTAGCGGGCCACCCGGTGCGGTTCGTACAGCACGCCGGCCTGGGCGACCACCCGCGGGAAGTCACCGAGCGCGGTGAGCAGCGCGGTCTCGGTCTCGTGGGTGAGCAGCTCCGGACGGAACTCGCCGAGGGTGATGCCGACCGCCTCGGCGTTCTTCACCACGTTCACGGTGCGGGCGTGCGCGTACTGCACGTAGTGCACCGGGTTCTCGTTGGTGGCCCGGGTCAGCAGGTCGAGGTCGATCTCGAGGGTGGAGTCGGCCGACGAGCGGGCCAGCTGGTAGCGGGCGGCGTCCACCCCGACCGCGTCGACCAGGTCCTCCAGGGTGATCACGTTGCCGGCCCGCTTGCCCATCCGCACCGGCTTGCCGTCCTTGACCAGGTTGACCATCTGCCCGATCAGCACCTGCAGGTTCTCCTGCGGCGTGTCGCCGAAGCAGGCGCACATCGCCATCAACCGGCCGACGTAGCCATGGTGGTCGGCGCCGAGCATGATCACCACCCGGTCGAAGCCGCGCTCGCGCTTGTCCAGGTAGTAGGCCAGGTCGCCGGCGATGTAGGCGGGTTCGCCGTCGCTCTTGATCACCACCCGGTCCTTGTCGTCACCGTGGTCGGTGGTGCGCAGCCAGACCGCGCCCTCAGCCTCGAAGATCTCGCCCTGCTCGCGCAGCCGGGTGACGGCCCGTTCCACCGCGCCGGAGGCGTGCAGCGAGTCCTCGTGGAAGTAGGTGTCGAAGTCGACCCCGAAGTTGTGCAGGCTGGCCTTGATCTCGTCGAACATCAGCTCGACGCCGTACTTGCGAAAGCCCTCCTGCGCCTGCTCGCGCGGCAACTCCGGGAGCTCGGGGTGGTCGGCCAGCACCCGGCCGACGATCTCGCCGATGTAGCTGCCGGCGTAACCGTCCTCGGGGGTCGGCTCGCCGAGCGCGTTGGCCAGCAGGGTCCGGGCGAACCGGTCGATCTGGGCCCCGTGGTCGTTGAAGTAGTACTCCCGGCTCACCTGCGCGCCGCTGGCCTCCATCACCCGGGCCAGCGAGTCGCCGACCGCCGCCCAGCGGACCCCGCCGATGTGCAGCGGCCCGGTCGGGTTGGCCGAGACGAACTCCAGGTTGATGTGGTGGCCAGCCAGCTCGGAGTTGCGGCCGTACTCGGAGCCGGCCTCGACGATGGTGCGGGCCAGTTCGGCCAGCGAGCCGGCCTCCAGGGTGACGTTCAGAAAGCCCGGCCCGGCGACCTCGACGCCGCCGATGCCCGCCGCCTGCTGCAGCTCCTTGGCGATCGCCTCGGCCACCTCGCGCGGCGGCTTGCCGGCCGGCTTGGCCAACCGGAGCGCCACGTTGCTGGCGTAGTCACCGTGCGCCCGGTTCTTCGGCCGCTCCAGCACGATCTCGTCCGGCAGGTCGGCGGTGAAGGCACCGGCCTCGACAGCGCGGGCAACCGCGGCCCGGATCGCGGAGCTGAGATCGTCAGGAGTCACGCCACGATGCTAGTTGGGGCCGTCCGGCGGGTGCTCGGCTGCCCGCTCGCGGCCGGCGCTGGTCCCGGCGGCTGCTGGCACCGGTCCCAGGTGGCTGGTTCGGGGTGATATCGGCACATCCCGCGCCGGCTCACAGCCGGACGACCTAGACTGCCCGGTCGAGACCCTAGCGGCACCTGCTGAGGCAGCGAGACGAGAGCGACCTGATGAGCAATCCGACGAAGTCGGCGTCCGGCGGCAAGAAGAACCGACCGGCCGACGGCGGCCGCAGCACCGGCGCGCAGGCCAAGGGCGGCGCGGCAGCCGGAAAGGGCCCCGCGAATCGGGCCGCCCAGTCACGCAAGATCGTCAACCAGCGGCAGCGGCCGTGGGGCCTGATCAGCGTCACCGCCCTGATCGTGGTGCTGGCGATCGCCGTCATCGGCTATGCCGTGCATCAGGGATCGAACAGCTCCACCACCTCGGACCCGAACAAGATCAAGGGCATCGTCCACAAGACGTTCACCAGTGGTGACCACCGCACCACCCCGATCTCCTACCCGGACTCGCCGCCGATGGGCGGCCCGCACTCGCCGATCTGGGCCGACTGCACCGGCACCGTCTACCCGAACCAGATCGCCAACGAGAACGCGGTGCACGACCTGGAGCACGGCGCGGTCTGGATCGCCTACCGGCCCGGTCTGCCGTCCGACCAGCTGGATGTGCTGACCAAGCTGGTGTCCGGCAACCAGTACATGTTGCTGACCCCGTACGCCGGCCTGAAGAGCCCGGTGTCGCTGCAGGCCTGGGGCTACCAGCTGTTCGTCAACTCGGCCAAGGACAAGCGGGTCAAGACCTTCATCAAGGACCTGAAGGTCAACCAGACGAACACCCCGGAGCTCGGCGCCAGCTGCTCCAACCCCAGCTTCAAGACCAACCCGTCCACGCCGGGCCACCCGACGGTCTCCTAGATGACCGCCCTGGACGAACCGGTGCTGACCGGCGAACCGCCGGTCGAGCCGCCGCGCCGGACGTCCGGTCTGACGATCGCGCTGCTCACCGTGATCGCGGTGGCGGTGCTGGCGGTGTTCGGGGCCGGCGGGTACCTGCTCGGCCACCGCACCGCGAACTCGGCGCCGAACAGCGGCTCGGTGGACGCCGGCTTCGCCTGGGACATGTCGGTGCACCACCTGCAGGCGGTGACCATGGCCGGCTACGTGCGTGACCACACCACCGACGGGGTGATCAAGGAGCTGGCCTACGACATCGAGACCAGCCAGTTCAACCAGGTCGGCCAGATGCAGGGTTGGCTGGACAGCTGGGGCCTGCCGCCGCAGAACCCGAACGCGCAGATGTCCTGGATGGCGGGCTCCGGGCACGTCCACGAGGATCCGGCGACCGGCCTGATGCCGGGTATGGCGACGCCTGACCAGATGGCCAAGCTGGAGAAGCTGACCGGCAAGCCGATGGACATCTATTTCTTGCAGCTGATGCTGCACCACCACCAGGGCGGCCTGCCGATGGCCCAGTGGGCGGCCCAGCACGCGGAGAAGTCGTACGTGCGCAACGCCGCCCAGAAGATGGCCACCGGGCAGGGTGCGGAGATCGTGTTGATGGAGCGGCTGCTGCGGGAACGGGGCGGCAGCCCGCTGCCGCCGCCGGACTGACCCGTCGTTCGGCGCCGTCCGGGGACTGGTAAGGTTCTCTCCGGCGCCGGGCCTCACCGGAACGGTGCCGGGCCGGTTTGGCCCCCGTAGCTCAGGGGATAGAGCGCTACCCTCCGGAGGTAGAAGCGCAGGTTCGAATCCTGCCGGGGGCACCACATGTCGACCAGCGACCCGCGGCGGCCGCTGCCGCTTGGCTTGCATCGGCTGAGCGCGATTCCCCTTTCTCATCAACGGGACTGGGTCGCTCGCCGGCTGGAGCGGACCACCGCCGACCCCGCGCTGCGCGGCCGCTACGCCCGCGCCGTCGTCCAGCTCTACTCCTCCTGGCGACCAGCCCGCGGGTTCGGGCCGCTGGGCTTCGAGGACCTGCACCAACTGGTCACCGCCGTCACCGACTACATCCTCGACGAGCAGCCGGGTTAGCTCAGAACGACGAGTTGCTGGGTGGCTCGGGTCATCCCGACGTAGCGATCAACCACCGCTTGCAGATTGTCGGCAGCCGAATCGACAAGCACCACCAGGTCGAACTCCAAACCCTTGGCCAGCGCCGGAGTCAGCGACCGGACCCGGCTCGAACCCTGGAAAGACGGATCGCCGATCACGCAGGCGATTCCCTCATGGTGCGAGGCCAGCCAGTCGGCCAGGATCGCGTCCCGCTCCGACACCGGGCGGTACCTGACCGGCAGACCGCTTGACCGTACCGAGGTCGCATCCTGATCGACCAGTGCGCTGAGGAGATCCGGCCATCGGTCCAGCGATACCGGCGCCGGGCCTTGCCGCAAGCCCCGGGGCGCGCTATACGTTGAAGTGGCGGGAAGGATGAACTGCCGCTGCTGCCGACCGAAATGCTCGGCAGGCCGCTGAGGTTGAGCCACCACACGCCGGCTCCCAGGTGGGTGTCCGGTGGGTTCCTGCGAAGCCGGTGAACGAGCCGGCGGATATGTAATACTCAGCGCTGCCGTTCAGCCATTCGACCAGAGAGGCTGTGAGGGCAGGAAAGGCAGCCTCCTTGCGCAACGCGGACCGGGCCTCTCGGATCATCCCGACGGGCCAGCCTGGGCTGCGCGCGGCCGGCCTGCAGGCAGCCTTCGAGTCCGGTGGCGCGATGGGCCGGATGATGGCCGAACTCGACTGGTCGGCCACCCCGCTCGGGCCGATCGAGAGTTGGCCGCAGAGCCTGGTCAGCTCGATCAGCATCCTGCTTGCCAGCAAGGCCCAGATCGTCATGTTCTGGGGTCCCGACTACCTCGCCCTCTACAACGACTCCTACGCGCCCACCATCGGTGACAAGCACCCGGCAGCTCTCGGCCAGCCGGCGTCGAAGCACTGGGCCGAGCTCTGGGAGACGCTGGAACCGCTGCTGGCCGGCGTCCGCGAATCGGGCGAGGCGTTCTCCGGCACCGACTACCCGTTCTCGATCGACCGGCGCGGCTTTCTGGAAGACGTCTACTTCGACATCTCCTACGACCCGGTTCGGGTCGAGGACGGCTCGGTGGGCGGGGTGTTCTGCATCGTCAGCGAGACCACCCCTCGGGTGCTGAGCGCGCGCCGGATGGAACTGCTGACCCGGATCAACGCCTACGTCGCCAACACCATGGACGCGGCCAGCGTGGTGCAGGGTTTTCTGTTCGCACTCGGACCGGACCGGTTCGACCTGCCCTTTCTGCGGCTGCTGCTCGGTGACCACCGGCCGGACCTGTTGCCGCCGGTGCTCGACATCGGTCCGGTGCCTGCCGAACTCCAGCAGCGCGATCTGCGCGGCGGCCTGGTCGAGGACCTGGTCGTCGACGGCCAGGTTGTCGCGGTCGCCTTTCCACTGCGGGCCGGTGGCGGCATCGACTTCGGCACCATCGTGCTGGGCGTCAACGAACGGTACGAACTCGACACCGAGTACCGCCAGTTCTTCGGCTTCGTGGCCGAACGGCTCGCCAGCGCCCTGATCAACGCCCAGTTGCTGCAGACCGAGCACCGGCTGGCCGCCACCCTGCAGCGTGCCATCCTGCCCGCGCAGCTCTACGACCTGCCCGGCGTCGAACTGGCCGGCGAGTACCTGCCGGCCACCGCCGGGTTGGACGTGGGCGGCGACTGGTACGACGCGCTGCCGCTGCCGGACGGCCGGGTGGCGCTGGTGATCGGGGACGTGGCCGGCAAGGGGGTGCAGGCGGCGGCCCTGATGGGCCAACTGCGCAACGCGCTGCGGGCCTACCTGGTCGACGGGCACGACCCGGCCTCGGCGCTGACCCGGCTGAACCGGCTGACCATGCACCTGGGCGAGAACCAGTTCGCCACCGTGCTGTGCGCGATCCTCGACCCGCGCACTGGCGCGCTGGAGGTCAGCACCGCCGGTCACCTGCCACCGTTGCTGGTGGCTGCCGACCGCACCGTCCGCTATCTGGACTGCCGCCCCGGGCCGCCGGTCGGCGTCACCGACACGGTCGGCTTCGCACTGCGCTCGCTGGTGCTCGAGCCGGCGGCGACGCTGGTGCTGTTCACCGACGGCCTGGTCGAGGAACGCACCGAGGACCTGGACGTCAGCCTGGGCCGGGCCGCCGCGGCTGCCTGCGGGTCGGACACCGCGCCGGCGATCGTCCGCCGGCTGAGCCGGCTTCGGCCACCCAGCCGGCGCAGCGACGACATCGCGATCCTGGGCGCCCGGCGGCTGCCGCAGCCGGAATAGCACCGCTCAGCGCCGGGCCGGCGTGCCGGCTCCGTCCGATGCGATGCGCGCCTCGGTGGCCAGCACCTGCAGCACCACGTCGCCGTCGATCGTCTCGCGCTCCAGCAGCAACCCCGACAGCCGGTCCAGCGCGGTCCGGTGCGCGGTGAGCAGCTCGACAGCCCGGCGCTGGGCCTCCCGCAGCAGCCGGGCAACCTCGTCGTCCACCAGCTGCTGGGTGTGCTCGGAGTACGGCCGGTGGGCGGCGCCGAGGTCGGTGTCGCCGAGGTAGTGCGGCTCGTTGCTGCCATAGCCGACCGGGCCCACTGCCGGCGACAGGCCGAACTCGCGCACCATCCGGGTAGCGATCTGGGTCGCTCCGGTGAGGTCGTTCGCGGCACCGGTCGAGCCCTCGCCGAAGACCACCGACTCGGCGGCCCGGCCACCCAGCCGGACGGTCAGCAGGTCGGACAGGTAGCTCTCGCTGTACAGGTGCCGTTCCGCCTCGGGCAGCTGCTCGGTGCTGCCGAGCGCCAGGCCGGACGGCAGGATGGTCACCTTGGCCACCGGGTCGGCGTGCTCACAGAGCGCGGCCAGCAGCGCATGCCCCGACTCGTGCACCGCCACCGCCTGCCGCTCCTCCGGCAGCAGCGCGTTCGAGCTGTCCCGCCGGCCCAGCAGCACCCGGTCGCGGGCCGCGTCCAGGTCCCGGCGGCCGATGGTGACCCGGCCGTCCCGGACCGCGTTGATCGCGGCCTCGTTGAGCAGGTTCGCCAAATCGGCGCCGGAGAAGCCGGGCGTCGCACGCGACACCAGCGCCAGGTCGACGTCCGTCCCGAGCCGTTTACCGGCCGTGTGCACCAGCAGAATCGCCTGCCGCTCGGCCTGATTCGGCAACGGCACGACGATCTGGCGGTCGAACCGGCCCGGCCGGACCAGCGCCGGGTCCAGGGTCTCCGGCCGGTTGGTGGCCGCCAGCACCACGATGCCGGTGCTCTGGTCGAAGCCGTCCATCTCGGCCAGCAACTGGTTCAGCGTCTGCTCGCGCTCGTCATGTCCGCCCACCGGCGAACCACCGCGCTGACCACCGATGGCGTCCAACTCGTCGATGAAGACGATCGACGGCGCCCGCTTGCGCGCCTCGCCGAACAGGTCCCGCACCCGGCTGGCGCCAACCCCGACGAACATCTCGACGAACGCGGAACCGGTGACCGAGAGGAACGGCACCTCCGCCTCGCCGGCGACCGCCCGCGCCATCAGGGTCTTGCCGGTGCCCGGCGGCCCGACCATGATCACGCCGCGCGGTCCCTGCGCCCCGGCAGCGGCGTACCGGGCCGGATCGCGCAGGAAGTCGACCACCTCGCTGACCTCCTGCTTGACCCCGTCGTAGCCGGCCACGTCGGGGAACCGGGTCGCCGGCCGCTCCTTCTCGATGATCTTGGCCCGGGACTGGCCGAACCCGCCGATCCCGCCGGCCAGCGAGCGCTGGGCGTTGCGGCCGATCCACAACAGGAACCCGATCAACAGCAGCAGCGGCAGGAACCCGATCAGCCAGGACAGCCAGCCGGCGGTGGCGGTTCGGGTGCCGGTGATCGTGACGTGCTTGCTGGTCAGTTGCTGCTCCAACTGGCCGGTGCCCAGCGCGGTCGGCAGCTGGCTGGTGAAACTGCCACCGCCGGAGAGCGTCCCACTCACCGAGCCCTTGTCGTTGATGGTCACGCTGGCCACCCGGCCGGCGTTCACGTCGGAGACGAAGTCGGAGTAGGCGATCGACTTCGTGGTGCTCGGGTGACTCAGGCCGGGCAGCAACAGCGCCATCAGCACCACCAGGAAGATCACCGGCCACAGCCAACGACCCCAGCCCGCGCGTGGTTCGGGAGTCGGCGGCGGCGGGTCGCGCGGCGGTCCGGACTTCGGGGCGACCGACAGGTGCCGGCGCGGCAACGCCACCCTGGTCAGCACCCTCGCGCCTCCTCCGACCGGCACCGTCCCGGCCGGTATCAGCCTGCGCCGGATCGTCCCGGCCGGGGAGAGTCCTTCGACCCGGCACTGGTGATCAGGCTGCCAAGTTCCGACCTTGGTCCCTTCAGCGCGCTGGCGGCGCGGCGCTACCGTCTCGCCACGGCGTGCGGCCGGCAACCGCGCCGGGCGGCGCCGCTGATCCAGATCATCGCGCAACTGGAAAGCACATCGGCGTGGGCCGGCTTCGGCTGGGCCGTGGTCGGGCAGGAAGTGAGCCATGGCCCTCTCGGAACGCGAGCGGAAGATCATCGACGAGCTGGAACGGTCACTGCGCGCGGACGAGCAACGGCGCCGCAGCGACAGCCGGACCCGGCGACGGCTGTGGTTCGGCTGCGTGCTGGCGCTGCTCGGGGTGCTGGTCGGGCTTGCCCTGGCGCTGCTCGCGCCGCTGATCGGCGGCGGCACCGGGGTCGGGCTGGCGGTCGCCGGCGCCGGCTGGCTGTTCGGCTGCGCGGTCCGGCTCGGTTGGCTCTGGAAGGGTTTGCGCAGCCCCGCCGACGACCTATCCTGCTGATACCGGACGAGGGGACCAGCGATGACCTTCACCCCGACGCGGACGCCGCCCGCCGAACCGCCCGCCGAGCAGGAGGCGTCCCTGCCGAACCTGGCCGGCGACATCGAAGTGATGCTCGATACCGTGCCCGCCTTCCGGTGGAAACGGCATGGCTACAACGTCGACGAGGTCGACAACTACATCGCGCTGCTGCTGGACGAGCTGCGAGCAGCCCGGCAGTCCGCCCAGTCGTTGCTGGACTCGCTGCTGGACGCCACCCGCCAGGTCGCGGTGCAGCAGCAGGAGCTGGCCACCCTGCGCGCGCAGCAGACCGCAGTGGCCAAGGCCGCCGAGCAGGCGCCGGACTGGCTGCCGCAGCGGATGCAGACCATCTTGCGGCTTGCTGGCGAAGAGGCCGCCGGCATCAGGGCCGAGGCCGAGGCGGACGGCGCCCGGATCCGGGAACGAGCTTTGGCCGAGGCGAGAACGGAGATCGGCCGGCTGGAGCGGCAGGCCACCCAGCGGCTGGCGTTGATCAAGGCCGAGGCGGCCGCCCAGCTGCAACTGCGCAACCAGGCGGTGCAGACCGTGCAGAACCTGCTGCAGCGGCTGGATGCTGCCCAGCAGGCCAGCGCCGACGCCTTCGAGCAGTCGCCACCACCGGAACAGGCCGCCAGCTGAGCTACTTGCTAGCCAGGCTGGAGATCAGGTTGATGGTGGCGGCCAGGATCACGGCGCCGAACAGGTAGGCCAGCAAGGCATGTCGCAGCACGGTGGCCCGGACCGCCGGCGTCTTCAACTCGGTGTCGGACACCTGAAAGGTCATCCCGACGGTGAACGCCAGGTAGGCGAAGTCGAGGTAGCGCGGCTGCGGCGCCTGCTGGTTGAAGTCGATGCCGCCGGGAACGCCGCCGTAGTACAGCCGCGCGTAGCGGAGCGTGAACAGGGTGTGCACCGTCCACCACGACAGCGCGATGCTCACCAGGCCGAGGGCGGCCAGCAGGTCGCGGGCGCTGCCCTGCTGGGACGCCGCCTGGGTCAGCACCACCCCGACTCCGAGCAGGCTGGCCACGCTGGCCAGCACCACGAACAGGTCGCTCTGCACCCGGCCGGGATCCTCGGCGGTGGCGTGCGCCGCGGTGCCGGCCGAGTCCAGCGTCGCGATCATCGACCACACCCAACCGGCGAAGACCAGCGCGGCCGCGTCCCAGCCCAGCAGCGGCGCGTACCACCAGGCACCGACCAGACCGGCCAGCACCGCGACGAGCACGCCGACCAGCGCCATCACGGCGAGCCGGCTACGAGAGGTGGCTGACTGCCACCGGGTCAGGTCGACGGCCGATCCGTCGGCGACACGGGCACGGGACATGCCGCCAAGTCAAGCACTCGGGCCGGTGATCAGCCGGCAGGCCGGGCCGATCATCGACCCAGGTCGGGATCAGCGGTACCAGCCGGTGGAACCGCGCGTCGGTGACGTATGGCCCTGCCGACCGGCTCACCCTGGCCGGGGTGTTCGACGGCCGGGCGACCCTGCTCGGCAGTGACTGCGCGTCCGGCCCCCGCTCCCTGGTCTCGGTGGACCTGGCCACCGGACGAGCCGCCGTGCTGCTGGGCCCCGGACTGAACGGCGGCTCGGTCCGCTGAGGAGGCTCTGGGCGGACTGTGCCGGCATTAAGAGTTTCCATTGACTTGCCGGACATTTGGGAGATAGCGTTCGGCTCTCGCGGCCTCGCCCCGAGCTGGCTGCACGTCGGTGCGACCGGGGTAACCGGCGCACTCGACAGCCGTCCGTACCCACAGGTCAGCACGCTGACCTGCCCACCCCCGAAAGGCTCCCCATGCCCCTGACCCCACGTCGCCGCGCCACGGTCGCGGCAGCGCTGCTGGGCGCGACGGCCTGTGCCGCCGCCGGCCTGGCAGTGACTCCCAGTGCCGCCGGCGCCGCCTCGGCGTCCAGCACCGCTTCGCTGAGCGCGCCGGCCCGGGCCGCCCAGGCCGCGGCCAACCTGGTCGCCAGCCGGCCGGCCGCGTTGCACGCCAGCGCCGACGACTCCTTCGTCGCCCATCCGGTCATCTCGGTGCCGCAGGGCCTGCAGTACGTCCCCTACGACCGCACCTACCGCGGGCTGCCGGTGATCGGCGGCGACTTCGTCGTCGTCACCAACGCCGCCGGCCAGGTGCTGTCCACCTCGGTGCAGCAGACCAGCAGCATCAACCTTTCCGGCATCACCCCCGCTCGCAGCTCGGCGCAGGCGGCGAGCACCGCTCGCGGCAAGGCCAAGGGCGCCACCGTGGACGGCGTCTCGACCAGCCGTGAGGTGGTGCTGGCGCTCGGTTCGCCCAAGCTGGCCTGGGAGAACGTCGTCACCAGCCACACCGGCAGCGTGCCCAGCAAGCTGCACGTCTTCACCGATGCCAACACCGGCGCGGTGCTGTACTCCTACGACGAGGTCCGCGAAGGTACCGGTACCGGCAAGTGGAACGGTCCGAGCCCGCTGGCGATCAGCACCTCCGGCTCCGGCACCAGCTACACCATGACCGACCCGACCCGCTCGGGCATCTCGTGCCGCGACTTCAACAGCCACGCCGTGCTGTCCGGCACCGACGATGTGTGGGGCAACGGCGTCGGCACCAACCAGGAAACCGGTTGCGTGGACGCGCTGTGGGACGTCCAGCACGAGTGGAGCATGCTCTCCAGCTGGCTCGGCCGTAACGGCATCAACGGCTCCGGCACCGGCTACCCGATCTACATGGGCCTGAACGACGTCAACGCCTACTGGGACGGCACCAGCGTCTCGGTCGGGCACAACAACGCCGGCGAGTTCATCTCGGCTCTCGATGTGATCGGCCACGAGTTCGGCCACGCGGTCGACGACTTCACCCCAGGTGGCATCGGCTCCAGTGCGGTCGCCGAGTTCACCGGTGACGTGTTCGGCGCCCTGACCGAGGCCTACACCAGCGAGCCGTCGCCCTATGACACGCCGGACTACACGGTGGGCGAGTCGGTGAACCTGACCGGCAGCGGCCCGATCCGGTACATGTACCACCCGTCGCTGATCTCCGGCACCCCGGACTGCTACTCCAGCTCCGTTCCGAGCATGGAGACCCACACCGCTGCCGGGCCGGGCAACCACTGGTTCTACCTGGTCGCCGAGGGCACCAATCCGACCGACGGCCAGCCGGCCAGCCCGACCTGCAACAGCAGCTCGATCACCGGCATCGGCATCCAGACCGCCGGCAAGATCTTCTACAACGCGATGCTGGCCAAGACCACCAACATGACCTACCTGCAGTACCGCACGGCCACCCTCAACGCGGCGAAGAACCTCTACCCGAGCGACTGCTCGAAGTTCAACGTGGTCAAGGCGGCCTGGGACGCGGTCAGCGTGCCGGCCCAGAGCGGCGACCCGACCTGCACCGGTGGCACCGGTTCGGTTTCGGTTGCCAACCCGGGTAACCAGACCGGCACCGTGGGCACCGCCAAGTCGCTGCAGATGTCGGCCTCCGGCGGCACCTCGCCCTACACCTGGACCGCGACCGGCCTG